>MTKX01000395.1_pt1 | contig 267549 bp, 225 predicted proteins | sample 1042771 | NCBI WGS metagenome assembly MTKX01 (sample SAMN06212183, study PRJNA360534) | anaerobic digester metagenome | biome: Wastewater treatment plant; material: sludge; isolation source: anaerobic digester fed with sludge from wastewater treatment plant | place: Denmark: WWTP Randers ...
CGTATCTTTTTAAATATTAAATAATTATAAAGGTTTAACTGAAAGTTTAGTAGACATTAATGTTTCATTGATAATATTCAGTTTCTTGGTTGGATGATTTTCGGAAGTTGGGGAATTGGAAGAGTAATAGACTTAACAAAATCAATAATAGCAGCGACATGTTTCCATATGATTATTAATATTATGATGTTCAATACTCTTTTGAAAAATGGGATAGATGGGTCTTCAAAACTAATGATATTAGGAATTTCCGTTGTAATATGGATTGTAATACTGATTATCTGGGTGAAAGAGAAAAAAACTATTGCCAACAATGTGTATAATTCATAAGGGTTTCAGCGGTTTTTGAGCGATAGCATACAACATCTATGATCGTGTTCATCAGTTGATTAAGTGTTGTGTACCGGTTTACATATTGGTTTACATAACTCCATGTTTTGGCCCAAAAAAGAGTGATTTTTTCAATAAAAAAAAGCACCTACTTTTCTGTAAGTGCTTGATAATTAGGTGGGCCCAGCTGGACTTGAACCAGCGACCCCCTGATTATGAGTCAGGTGCTACTAACCGACTGAGCTATGGGCCCCCTTTTCGCCTGCAAAAGTAAGCGAAAGGTATGTAATTATAAAATCTTATTCAAAGAACTCGGGCCTGTCAGACCTTGATTTCAACCTCAACGCCACTGGGCAGTTCCAGTTTCATGAGGGCGTCTACCGTCTTGGGGGTGGAGCTGTAAATATCCAGCAGGCGGCGGAAAGAGTTCAATTCAAACTGCTCCCGGGCTTTCTTGTTCACAAAAGTGGCGCGGTTGACCGTGAATATCTTCTTGTTGGTGGGCAGGGGAATGGGACCGCTCACTACAGCGCCGGTTGCTTTGACGGTTTTTACGATTTTATCGGCAGACTTGTCTACCAGCATGTGATCGTAAGATTTTAATTTGATTCTGATTTTTTGGCTCATTGTGTTAATTATTAACCAAGTATATTAAAATTCAACATTTGATGCATGAAATCCTTTGGCCCATCCGGTCTTTTCAATGACCTCTCTGGCCAGGTTGGCAGGCAATTCCTCAAACTGGAAAAATTCCATGGAGCTGGTGGCCCGGCCCGAGGAAAGTGTCCGCAGGGTTGTAATATAACCAAATTGTTCTGCCAGGGGAACTTTCGCCTTGATGATCCTCGCATTTCCTTTGGTATCCATATCGGTAACCTGTCCGCGGCGTTTGTTCAGGTCACCTATGATATCGCCCATGTATTCTTCGGGAGTAACGACTTCCAGCGCCATGATGGGTTCCAGCAAGGCAGGCTGAGCTTTGTGTGCAGCCTTGCGGAAGGCCTGACGGGCACAGATCTCGAATGACAGGGTATCTGAATCCACGGTGTGGTAAGAACCGTCTGTCAGGGTCACTTTCATTGCCATGACCGGATATCCGGCCAACACGCCGTTTTCCATGGCAGCTTTGAATCCTTTCTCTACGGCCGGAATAAATTCCCTGGGAATATTCCCGCCCTTGACCTGGTCCACGAATTGCAGTCCGGTAACTCCGGCATCGGCCGGTCCCAGGGTAAAGGCTATGTCGGCAAATTTCCCGCGTCCGCCGGTCTGCTTTTTGAAGACTTCACGGTGTGTGTAAGTCCCGAGTATGGTTTCCCGGTAGTTTACCTGCGGGGCGCCCTGGTTGATTTCCACGCCGAATTCCCTTTTGAGCCGGTCTACAATGATCTCCAGGTGCAATTCGCCCATCCCGCTGATGATGGTCTGTCCGGTTTCGGTATCGGTGCGGACGGTGAAAGTGGGATCCTCCTCGGCCAGTTTGGAAAGGGCAACGCCCAGCTTATCCAGGTCTTTCTGGGTTTTGGGTTCCACTGCCAGTCCAATGACGGGATCGGGGAAGGAAATGGCTTCCAGCATAATGGGATTTTTGTCGGTACAGATGGTGTCTCCGGTGCGTAAATCCCTGAATCCAATGGCACTGCCAATGTCTCCGGCCTCCAGGACCTCAACGGGGTTTTGCTTGTTGGAGTGCATCTGGTACAGACGGTTAACCCTCTCACGTTTTCCCGTACGTACGTTCAGGACCGTCTTTCCAGCTTCCAGTCTGCCGGAATACGCCCTGACGTAAGCCAGGCGGCCTACAAAGGGGTCGGTAGCAATCTTGAATACCAGCCCACAGAAAGGTTCTTCTGAGGAAGGAGCTCTTTTCTCGCTCTTTTGCGTATAGGGATTGATGCCCATAACGGCATCTATATCCATGGGAGATGGCAGGTAGTGGCAGATGGCATCCAGCAGGAACTGTATCCCTTTGTTTTTTAATGAAGAGCCGCAGGTAACCGGAACAATTTTCATGGCCAGGGTAGCCTTGCGCAGGGCGCTTATGACTTCTTCCTTTCCAATGGATTCTGGATTATCAAAGAATTTCTCCATCAGCGAATCATCAAATTCAGCGGCGGCTTCTACGAGTTTCCCCCTCCAGTATTCCACCTCTTCCCGCATGGCAGTGGGAATTTCGGTTTCCTTGAAATTGATCAGCTCTTTGCTTTCACTGTTATAAATCAGGGCTTTGAGAGAAAGCAGGTCTACAATGCCCTTGTACGTTTCTTCCGATCCTATTGGAAGGCATAAGGGAATGGGATTAGCACCCAGTTTATGACGTATCTCGTCCACAACAGCAAGGAAATCGGCTCCCACCCGGTCCATTTTGTTGACAAAAGCCAAACGGGGGATCCGGTATTTGTCGGCCTGGCGCCAGACGGTTTCTGTCTGGGGCTGCACCCTTCCCACGGCACAGAACGTTGCCACGGCACCATCCAGTACACGCAGGGAACGTTCAACCTCGACAGTAAAATCCACATGGCCCGGGGTGTCTATGATATTGATCTGGTACTTGTTCCCGCAGCTGTTCCAAAACGCCGTGGTGGCAGCCGAGGTAATGGTGATTCCCCGTTCCTGCTCCTGAATCATCCAATCCATAGTCGCAGCCCCTTCGTGAACCTCTCCAATCTTATGGGTCTTGCCCGTATAATAGAGAATACGTTCCGATGTGGTGGTCTTACCGGCATCTATGTGGGCCATGATGCCAATATTCCTTGTATATCTTAAATCTCTTGACATTTCCTGGTGCTCGGAGACACTCCCGGTCTAGAAACGGAAATGGGCAAAGGCCTTGTTGGCTTCTGCCATCTTGTGCATGTCTTCTTTACGCTTGAACGCGGCACCTTCGCTGTTATAGGCAGCAATGATCTCGGCGGCCAGTTTATCGGCCATGGAATGCGCTGAGCGTTTGCGGGCGTAATTGATCATGTTTTTCATACTTAATGAAATCTTCCGCTCAGGACGCACTTCTGTAGGCACCTGGAAGTTGGCTCCTCCCACGCGGCGGCTTTTTACTTCCACCTGCGGGGTGATGTTTTCCAACGCTTTTTTCCAAATGTCTATAGGAGCCTTCTCAGAATCTTTCATTTTCTCACCCACGATATCCAATGCATCGTAAAAAATACCGTAGGCAATACTCTTCTTCCCCTGAAGCATCAAATTGTTCACAAAACGTGTAACAAGCACGTCGTTGAACTTGGGATCAGGAAGTAGAATCCTCTTTTTAGGCTGGGTTTTTCTCATTGGTTTAAAAGAATTTAAAAAATTTATTATTTCGCTTTGGGGCGTTTAGCTCCATAGAGCGAACGGGATTGTGTCCTGCCTTCCACACCAGAGGTTTCCAAAGCACCTCTGAGCACGTGATAGCGAACACCGGGCAGGTCCTTTACACGTCCTCCGCGCACCAAAACAATGGAGTGCTCCTGAAGATTGTGTCCTTCTCCGGGGATATAGGCGTTGACCTCTTTCTGATTGGTCAGACGTACCCTGGCAACCTTACGCATGGCAGAGTTCGGTTTTTTAGGGGTGGTGGTATAGACACGTACACAAACGCCGCGTTTCTGAGGACAGGCGTCCAAAGCACGCGACTTGCTTTTTTCTATCACACGTTCCCTTCCTTTACGGACTAATTGTTGAATTGTTGGCATAATGTGTTGTTAATCTTTGCTTTATGTATTATTCCTGTGCGTAAAACGGGTTGCAAAGATAGGATTATTTTTCTGAATTAAAAAAATAACTTTTACTTTTATACTCATGAAATCAAGCGTTCCGGGAGGTTCTATCAGTCAGCGTATAGCCAGGCTCCGCCAGGCATCTTACCAGGCACTTCCTTCTTTAAGTGTTGAAAGGGCACAGATTGTGACCCGTTTTTACCGTGTAAACGAGGACCTTTATCCTAAACCTATTCTACGGGCTTTGTGTTTCAGGGAATTATGCCTTAAACAATCCATTTATATTGGAGAGGAAGAACTCATAGTGGGTGAACGAGGCCCGCGGCCCGGTGCTGTCTCAACCTATCCCGAACTGACCTGTCACACAGAAGAAGACCTGAGAACCGTGAACAACAGGGAGCTGCAGCGCTACACAATAACTGAAGAAGACATCAGGATCTACAAGGAAGAAATCATTCCTTTCTGGGAAGGCAGGACGCAAAGGGACAAACTCTTTTCCATCCTTCCCGGGGATTGGAAGCTGTTGTATGAAAGTGGCCTATTTACAGAATTTGCCGAGCAACGGGCTTACGGCCACACCGCCCTGGATGGAAAGATTTACCACACCGGGATGCTCGCCTTCAGGGAGCGGATCGCCCGCGCTCTGGCTGCGATCGAATCGGAAGCAGACACCCCGGCAGGGGAAGCAAGCGCTTATGCGGCAGCAGCCGCTCATGCAGCAGCAGGCTCCCCGGCACACAGCCAGAAAGACGTGCTGCAGGCCATGGATATTGCCTGTCAGGCCATTGTGATTTTTGCAGAGAGGCACGCAGCGTTGGCAGAAGAAATGGCCTTTGCCTGCCGCTCAGAAGGGAAAAATAGCAGGGCAGCAGAACTGGAAGAAATTGCCCGTATCTGCCGCCGCGTGCCTGCCCATGCCCCGCAAACCTACCATGAAGCCATACAGGCCTACTGGTTCGTACACCTGGGCACCATCATGGAACTGAACGGCTGGGATGCCATGAACCCCGGACACCTGGACCAGCACCTGGAACCGTTCTACCTCAAGGAAACACAGGCCGGCACCCTGTCCGACACCTTTGCCCGTGAACTGATGGCCTGCCTCTTCATCAAGGTGAACAACCACCCCGCTCCTCCCAAGGTGGGAGTTACAGCAAAGGAAAGCGGAACCTATAACGACTTTACCAATATCAATATTGGGGGCCTCCGCCCCGACGGGACAAATGCCGTAAGCCCTGTCTCCTACATTGCACTGGACACGCTGGAAGAACTGCACCTGTTGCAGCCTGGCCTGTCTGTTCATATTGCATCCTGCACACCGGAACGCTTTGTGGCGGCTGGTACCCGGGTCATAAGCAAAGGATACGGTTATCCTTCCGTTTTCAATCCCGATGTTTACATCCGGGAACTCCTTCGTCAGGGAAAATCCCTGTCAGATGCCCGTGAAGGAGGTTGCAGCGGGTGTGTGGAAGTGGGGGCTTTCGGAAAAGAAGCTTATTTGCTTACCGGGTACCTGAATGTGGCCAAGGTGTTGGAAATTACGCTATATAACGGAGTGGACCCGGTTTGCGGCCGGCAGGTTTCCATTCAAACCGGTCCGGCCACCGGGTTCAGAAATTTTGAAGAATTATACCAGGCTTTCCTGGAGCAACTCAGGTACATCATAGATATAAAGATCCGTGTAAACCTGCTTATAGAACGCCTGACAGCCCGGGGCACACCGGCCCCGTTCCTGTCTGTTCTGATTGACGACTGCATAGAAAAAGGAAAGGATTACTACGACGGGGGGCCGCGCTACAACACCTCCTATATCCAGTGCACGGGCCTGGGCAGCATAGCAGACAGCCTGTCCAGCCTGAAGAAACACGTCTTTGAAGATAAGAAGTGGACCATGGAGAAACTGCTCCGGGCCATGTCCTGCAATTTTGAAGGGGAAGAGCCCATGCGCCAGTTCATTCTGAATAAGACCCCCTTCTTTGGCAACGACCTGGACTATGCAGACGACCTTGCCAGGCGGGTATACGAAGACCTGTTCCGCCTGATTGAAGGAAAGCCCAATACCCGGGGCGGGACCCATCACATGGACATGCTTTCAACCACCTGCCACGTATACTTCGGCACAATTACCGGTGCTTTGCCCAACGGCCGCAAGGCAGGCAAACCTCTTTCAGACGGCACCTCTCCCTCCCATGGGGCAGATACCAAAGGACCAACGGCCGTAGCCCGTTCCCTGGGAAAGCTGGATCAATCCCTTTCTGGGGGCACCCTGCTGAACCAGCGCTTTTCTCCATCCATGCTCAGGACTGCCGAAGAGAGAAAAAAACTGGGCGATCTGATCCGTTGCTATTTTGAACTGGGAGGCCACCACATCCAGTTTAACGTGGTGGATACCAAAACGCTTCTTGCCGCTCAAAAAGAACCCGAACTCTACCGGGACCTGATGGTACGGGTAGCAGGATACAGTGATTATTTCAATCACCTGGCCCCTTCCCTGCAGGAAGACATCATCACCCGCACCCTGAATGAGGAATTCTGAGTCTATGTCACCCAAAGGTTGTATTTTTGATATCCGGCGGTACGCCATACACGACGGACCGGGCATACGCCTGAATGTGTTTTTCAAAGGCTGCCCGCTACACTGCCAGTGGTGCCACAATCCGGAAGGCCAGGACCCGTTGCCCGGCCTGATTTTCAACCAGGCGCGCTGTCTGGGTTGCGGGGCCTGCAAAGACCACACCCTGCCCGATGCCTGCCCTTCCGGAGCCCTGGAAACATGTGGTGCCTGGATGGACGTGAACCAGGTACTTCTAACGGCCGTGCGTGAAAAAATTTTCTTTGACCGCTCCGGGGGAGGGATTACCTGCACAGGGGGTGAACCCCTCATGCAGCCGGAATTTCTTGTGAACCTGCTGGCCGCCTGCAGGGAAAATGGGATCCATACAGCGGTGGATACCTGCCTGTATGCCCCGGAAACAGTTCTTCTGCAAGTCATTCCACACACCAGCCTGTTCCTGGCAGACCTCAAGGTCATGGACCCTGCTTTGCATAAACAATACACCGGAGCAGATAACGCCCTTATCCATAACAACCTGCGTGTGGTCGCCCGTTCGGGGGTACCCTTTGCCCTGCGAATACCCCTCATTCCCGGGGTAAACGATACCCCGGCCGAACTGGCGGAAATGGCCGACTTTGCCCTGGAGCTGCAACGCCAAGGTAATCTGACGGCCATTCACCTGCTTCCTTACCACGACTACGGGAAAGAAAAAAAGTCCCGGATACTGCGGGGCAGGGTGCCCTTCCAGGGCGACTTCTCCACCCCCCCGGAACAGCAGGTGAAGGCCATACTCAAAGACTTTCACAAAAAGGGACTCCCTGCAGCCAGAGGTGGATAGACCATCCCTCCCGACAAAGGTAAGTTAGCCTTGTTCTAAGGGGCAACGTCACTTCCAGATGAAAAGTGTGGGAAGCAGCAGCAACGATCCGGCCACGATCAGTCCCAGGATAAAACGCCACACCCACCTGACCCAACGGGTATAGGGAATCCGGGCAACTCCCAGCACCGCCATAAGCACCCCTGAAATGGGCGTGATCATATTGGTAAAACCATCCCCAAACTGGAAAGCCAGAACAGTGGCCTGTCGTGACACCCCTACCAGGTCACTGAAAGGCGCCATGATGGGCATGGTCATGGCTGCTTTGGCCGAGGCTGAAGGAATGAGCATGTTGATGGCTGTCTGGATCAAATACATGACCTGCAGCGAGCCCGTCCGCCCGACAGATTCCAGGCCTCCGGCCATGGCAAAAAGTATCCTGTCCATGATCTTTCCCTGTTCCAGGATCTCTACGATCCCGGCAGCCAATCCCACGATAAGCGCCGCTCCCAGGATATCTTTAGCCCCTTCTGTCAGTTTCCCGGCAATAGTATTGGCGCTGTAGCCGGCAGCCATCCCGCTCAGGATCCCCAGGGCAAGGAAAAGACCGGCAATCTCGCTGATATACCAGTTGTAGCCCAAAACGCCCACCAGCAGGAAAAGAACAGCGAATAACACAAAATGACGGATGAGGCGGACAGGATTCTCTTGTTTATTCTTACACGTAAGGATTTTAAACCCTCCTGCAGCGTACAGGAATGTAAGGGCAGGAAGAAGCCCGGGAACTTTCAGTTTCCAGGCCCCCAGGGCTATCATGGTGGAAGGAGAGTAAACGGAAAAGGCGGTCAGGGCGGCCAGCACCAGGAAGAAAGCAATCCAGGCTGTCCATGGGGTTTTTGCCCCTTCAGCAGGATTTTCTGTTGCCAGGTCCACCCCGGTCTCAAGGGCGACTTTTCGGGAAGCGTCCTCTTCCCACATGGGCGAAGCTTTTGGATTCCGCTTCACTTTATGAGCATACCTCAGCACAAAGAAAATGGTTCCGGCTGTCAGGAGAGCCCAGCAAACCAGGCGGTATCCCATGCCCGAAAATATGGGCAGGTCCGACAGATCCTGGGCAATGCCCACGGTGAAAGGATTCAGGAAGGCCCCGGCAAAACCCACATGGGCCGCAACGTAGACCATGCATACCCCCGTTATGGAATCATACCCCATGGACAAGGCCAGGGGAACTACCAGGGCTGTAAAGGCTATGGTCTCCTCACTCATCCCGAAGACTGCGCCAAAAAGACTGAAAAGAACCATCACAGAGGCGATCACCAGGTTATTCACCCCAATGCGGCGCAATAGCGGAAAACGTTCCAGCCGGGCTGCGCTATCCAGGAAAGACCGGATGCCGCTGTCAATGGCCCTGGTTGCGTTGATTACCCAGAAGGCAGCCCCCACGCATAAAATGAATACAATGATTCCGGCCTGTCTGACAAACCCGCTGTAAAAAGCCGTGAATACCTGCCATGTCTGGGGACGGGAGTCTGCGGGGTGAAATGTCCCTTCAACATATTGTCCGCCGGGCAGAAGCCAGGTAAGCAGGGCTGCAACCACAATCAGCATAAAGACAATGACCAGCGGAGCCGGGAACTTTTTCTTCATGGGCAATTAATTTCCAAGCAGTTTTAGTGACAACATGAATTGATTGGTTGATTTTTCCCCTGCCCGGAACATTTTTGCGTAACCGAAAGACCAGGTCGTTTTCAGATAAGAGAACAGCACCAGTTGGATATCTATCTGTCCGCCACAGTTGAACACATGGGCTGTCTGCTGGCGGCGGTCAAAGCCGGTCATCAGGTGAGCCCCGTAAAGGGAAGGTTTTATGTAGGTGGGATATAGCCACGTGGTCCCCACATTGCGGAGCCGGATGGGCATGAGGTTCAGTTCCCCCATGGTCCGGACATACGTATAGGCCGGCAACTGGTTTATACGGGCCCCGGGAAAAGACAAGGTATTGCGGTATTGCTCGGACGGTTGCCAATCCACATAATTGTTCCCGAACCCTCCAAAATAGAAATAGGACAAACTGGATTCACGGTCACCCAGTGAAATGCCCACGCTGTTGCGTATCCAGAAACTGGTATTCCGGATGAAAGGGATCAGGAAGCCCACGCTTTGATCCGATACAAAGGAGGGGTAAAATTTTCCCTTAGCCAGGTAGGTGGTGGCGTTAATATCCCAGGCGAAGCCCCTTTCGTCATCCACCCCACCCAGTGTCTTGCGCAGTTTGGATACACCAAAGGTGACAGACGCTGCCTGCATGTTCCTGATGGGAGATTCAATCTCCTGGTAAACCGGAAGGACTTCCATCATGCCATACGTGAAAACAGAGGCATCTACATGATACCTCAGGGGATCTTTCAGAATGAATGTCCGTTGGTATCCCAGGCCAATGGAATAACCCGCCCTGCTTCTTTTTGTGGGTCCGAAAATATCGTAGAAGTGGGTTGGATTGTAACTGGCTTTCAGGCGCCAGCTCCAGAATTTCCATTCCAGCATGGCATGGAACTTTTGTTCTATTCCATAGGAACTCCATGGCGATACCGCCAGGAACAGGTTGATATTGCTTATCCCCACCGGGTCCCGCCAGTTGAGCCGGTATCCCAGGGCTACGGTATTCTTGAACCCGGAAATGTCGGGGTAGGCCCCCGCGATCTTCATCTCTTTAAGGGGCCTGTAGGGTGTCTCTATAATGGAATCGTTGACCCCTTCCAGGGCCGAGGCTGGGGGCAGGGACCACGCTTCCACCTCGGGGTGTGCCTGGTGTACCATGTTGCCCAGGAAGCTTATGGCATTGGCATCTTCCAGCACCGTGACGGGCATAATCCCGGGACGCATCCCGTCCCTTTCGAATTCAAGCACCAGCAACGAATCTTCCGTCACCTGGATTGGGGCAAAAAGCCCGGTGGCCGAATTGGATAGCAATTCCATGTTCCTGTCTTCAAGTCCTATCCTCCATACGTTGGAGACACCCGTATAGTAAGACGTTCCTATCAGATGGCGGTCATCGGCAGAGAACCTGAACTGCGTAAGCGTGTTGTCTTCCAGTTCCATTATGGTTTCCATACTGCTCTTGCCGGCATCCAGGGCTTCCAGGTCAAACAGGACCAGGGACTGTTCTCCCCTTATGCCTGACAGGGTGGCGCATAATAATTTTCCCGAATTGGAAATATCGGGATCCAGGAGGATCTGGCCAAAAGGCACCGTATAGACAGGCAGTGCCTTGTCGTATGGCAGGGGCATCTTCACCAGGATGGAGTAGCCGTTGTCGTTCTGTATCCCCCAGATGGACTTGTCCGCCGGATTGAATACCAGGTCACCGGTCCGGGTGAGTTTGTTCAGCACCTTTTTGTTTCCCGTCTTCACGTCGATTTCCACCAGATTCCTGTAATTGCTGTTGTGTTCGGAAGTATAGATCTTCTCGTCTTCCGCATTGTAAGCCAGGTGTGTGGTATAATACAGTTTGGGAGAATCCAGGGTGGCCACCTTCCGGATACTGCCGGTGGTCCTGTCAATTTCGGCAATTTGAGAAATAATGCCGGGATGGTTGATGGCGGCATAGATTTTCCCGGTCTCCGGATTGAATTCCGGCCTGGAAACACTGCCCAGGGGCTGTTCGGTAAGAGAGCGCAGGGTGGTCAGGGGAAATTCCCCGATACGGGCCAGGGTGTTCTGCTGATAATCCTGCTCCCAGTCCATCCACTCCTGCCAGACCTCCCTGACCGGGCGTTCGTAAACCTTACGGAACTGTCCTGCAAAGAATGCCCGGGAACTGTCGGAACGGATATAAAAATCCTTCAGCTTGTCTATGCCGTATTGGTAGGCCAGGTAGGTCACGAAACGGGTCCCGTACAGATAGGAATTGGCTCCCACCTGGAAATCCTCAGTGGTTCCTTCCGTATCCAGCCCAACAAGGGAATAGAGGTCCTCCTTGCCTTCTATGATGCTGCGGAAATACATCTCGTCATAAAAACCCATGGCCCTTCCGAATCCCCCTGACATCCAGGTTTCCATGAAGCAGGCTATCCCCTCGTGGTACCAGCGGGGGGCATACCAGCGGGGGGTGGTAAAATAACTCCACAGGGCCGATATGGGATACTCATCGGCTCTTATCACTTTTCCCTGGAGGAATTTGCGGAATTTCGCATCCCTGGTATTTGGTTTTTCAGAAAGGACAATATGTGTCAGCTCATGGTTGAACAGCCATTGAAACCGTTCATTGGAAGGGATGATACTGAATGCCAGACTATAGGGCTCAATCCCCAGGATGACCTGGTTATAAGGCATGGCAATGGCTCCTCCATGTCCGGCATCTTCAAAGTCCGTAAGGAAAACATACGTTGTCGTGTCCCGGTAAGACCAGAAGCGCTTGTGAAAATCCATGGCATTCAGGTAGGTCTGTCTTACGTGCGGCACTATGTAGGAATACCTGTTCCCGAAATAAACCAGGTGCAGGTTGTCTTTTTTCACGCTGTTAATGAGCTGTGCACGCAAAATCCCGGGTGGGCCCGGGATAATGATTACCATTAGTAATATGATGGCTTTGAACTTGTTCACTTTGTTTTCATTAATATCCTATTGGAGGCACGATTCCAATAGCCCCGCCCAATTCACTCATCTTTATTACATAATTCAACTGGGTTACATTCAAGAATCCCAGTTCCTGCATATTGTTAAACATCCCCAGGTCGGGTGTATTAAGAACAGCACCCCCTAGTTGTTCCGAGAACAAGCTTGATTTTAGGTCAAGGTTTTCCATGTTCATGAAGGCTACGCTCTCCAGGTCATTGGAGCTTCCTATCACCTCAGAACAAATCCCCAGTTCGTGCATATTGGTTATCATTGAACCAATCTCACCACTGTTCAAGGCAAAATGGCTGCCAATGCTTTCTGCGGATTGCACAATTATTCCCATGGGGTCAATATCGTAATAAACTACTCCCAGCCTCTGGGCATCGGCTACAATAAGACCCTGCAGTTCCGAACCAAAAGATCCCTGGATCTGTTCTGTGAATATTTTCTTCTTCTCGAAATATTTCAACACCATCTTGTCATTCAAGGCCATGGCGTTGGTGATCTGTTCCAGGCTCAATACCGTGTGCACAGATGCCAGCGTGGCATCGGCATCCTTGCCTTGCTTTTCCAGGTAGTTGCCCAGGTTGTCTATCAGGTCCAGTACCGATTGTCTCCGGAAACTGATCTGGGAGATCACATTGTTCGCCTGCACTATCGTATTGCGCATCATCACCGGGTGTATCTCGGCAGGGTTCGTGACCACGGCTACGGCCTGCAGCAGATCCAGCCGGGCATTTCCCAGGAAAGCGCCATAACCTGAAACTTCCTGCAGAAGCAAGCCTGCATGTTCCTTATAGGCAGGCTGACTTTCAAGGGCTTCCAGAGCATACCGGATCTTTTCCCCCTGCGACACGGCAGCAACATAATAGTAATTGAAATAGTTTGAAATTGCCTTGAGTATAATCGTGTCCGAAACCAGGTCGTTCTTGAGTTCAATATCTTCCTCTGTAACCTTCACGTTCTTGTAATTCTGCACCCTGCCTATGGTTCCGGCAAGCTGTGTGTCATCGGTTTTCGGGAAATCCACAAGTATCCCCACTAAAAAACCAGCAGTCAGAGACACAAGAACCGCCAGGACTAAAATGACCGGTGAATTTTTTGTTGTTTTCATTTTCGTGTGTGTTGGTAGTCTTCTATAATAAATAATCAATGGTTATCAAAAAGTTGGTGGAAATTTCATATGGAAGGCCTGTTTCCCTTCCAAAGAAAACGTAAGGGAAGAACGATCGGGAGGATCGGTCAGTGCAAAGACCGTGTTACCCTTGCAAATATAAGATATTTTATGGTCCGGTTTCTCTACTTTAAGGGCCAACCCATCAGTATTAATAATTTTCAGCCAATTATCGGTCATGGACGTCCCTGCGGGGGTGAATTCCAATTCAAGGGTGTCTGCAGAAAAAACAGATAACCAGTAGATTAGCAGACCGGCCTTTTGATGTTGCTGTACCTCAATGTCAATTTTTTTATCGCTGTATTTCCAAGATGAAGGTTCTTTGCGGGCCATGGTTCCGGTGAGCTGGTCCTGTGAAAGGTTCCTCAGGGAAGGAATAAGATACATGGCCGCAAGGACACCCAATACAAAAAACAGCACCAGGGAGGCAGCATAGGCATAAACCCTGCCATTGCCGGTAAAGAGCCTGTGGAGAAATGTTTTGCCCTTTATACGGTGCATAACCCGGTTTGTTATATCTATCTCAGGGATACGGGCAGCACTGCTGTACATTTCTTCATGCACGCCCAGCAGTTTCCTGTAAAGGTCCACAGCCTGGGGGGACGCTTCAAGCAAGGCCGCAAACTGGTCTTCTTCGCGGCGGGAGAGCGTCCCGTCCACTTTGTTCTGTATGAGTAATATGTCCTTTTCAGTCAACATATTTCAGGTTTTTTTCAAGTTTTTCCTTGAGCAACATCCGGGCGTCAAACAACCGTGATTTTATTGTTTTTTCCGGCAGGTCCAGGGTTTCGGAAATTTCGGAATAGGATAGGCCGGCAAAATATTTGAGCAGGATCACAGTCTTGTATTTTTGGTCAAGTTCGTTTACCGCCCTCTCCACCAAGGTGCTTTTGGTGACCAAATCAAACGGCTGCCCATCGTGGGTCACTTTCTCACGCTCCCGAGCCGGGATCTGTTCCGGTTCCACATATGGCTTTCTGTTTCGCAGGAACAACAGTGCCCTGTTGATTGCCATCCTGTAGATCCAGCTGAAGAACTTATACCGGGGGTCATACTGTGGCAGCGATTCATAAGCTTTCACAAAAACATCCTGTGTCAATTCCCCGGCTTCTTCGTGATTGTTGACAATTTTATAAATCACCCTGAAGACCGGGTTCTGGTACCGTTCCACCAGCAACCTGTACTGTGCAGTCTGGCCGTCAAGGATTGCCCGTATTATTTGTCCGTCCTCTTTTAATCCCTTCGGGCTTCCTGCGCTGTAATAAATAGTCTTCAATGTGCAGAAAGTTGGTTAAGTTTCCAGATATCGCGGTAATTCATCCTGATCAGGGGAGAAAGCGACAGCTCTCCCACCGGGCCGATTCTTTTACGCAGAGCCTTTAACTCGGCCAGTTTTCCGATAATTCCTTCCTCTGCCGGATAGGGAAGAGAATTTTCGCGAAGCATGATGTTCCTTTTGGCCTTGAGTGATAATTCAAGGTAAAGCTGCAGGTAACAGTACATATCCAGGACCACTTCCCCGGCAAAGCGGTCTTTGAGCGAACCCAGGTATTCTCCTGCCCTGGTGGCCGAGAATTTTCCCTGACGTATCATTTTCAGCATTTCCACCTCGCTGCTTAGTTCCAGTTCCATCCAGTCGCGAAGCAGGGTTTCGTTATAGCGGAAGATTAGCACAAACAGCACCGGCAGGGATATGACAATCACAAGCGTCTGAATGACAGGATGAATGTAAAAATGATTGAACAGGGAGTGTATCACGTAAGCTACGCCCAATCCTGCCAATACCACGGGTGCTATCATCCGGCCCCTGGATTTTGCTCCAAGAAAAATAATGGCAAACAGCGCAGTACAGCCACCATGCATCACCGCCGTTCCAAAACCCCGGATAACCCAGGTGAGCAGCGAGGTCTCTTCCAGGGAATAGATATAAAACAGGTTCTCGCATAAGGCAAATCCTGTTCCTGCCGCAAATCCGTAAATGGCGGCATCAATCATAAACCCGATCCTGTTTTTACGGATAAGATAAAAAATGACCGCCGATTTGAGCACCTCTTCAATGGCTGGAGCCATATAACGGGAGAACAAGTCAAAGGACCGGCCGGCAGTATCCATCAGCAGGGTGTTGATCCCGTAACTGATCAGGGCACAGACACATCCCCAGAAAATGGCCAGTACAACCTGTCTGGTTTGCACCAGCCTGAAACTGTCCATTAAAAAAAGGAAAACAAGAAACAGCAGAACGGGCAATATGCTGAGTATTATTTTCACTCTGTAAATATAGCTTTCAATTTTTACAGTGCAATAAAATTCCATATCTTCGCAACCATGAAATCTCAAGATTATATTACGCTCGAAGAAGAATACGGAGCACACAATTACCATCCGCTTCCGGTTGTCCTGAGCAAGGGCAAAGGCCCCTATGTATGGGACATTGAAGGAAAAAAGTATTTTGATTTTCTTTCTGCATACTCCGCTGTTAACCAGGGACATTGTCACCCAAAGATTGTAAAGGCCCTTACAGATCAGGCCAAACAGCTTTGCCTCACATCCCGTGCTTTTTACAACGACTGCCTGGGTCCTTATGAAGAGTATATCACCCGTTTTTTTGGATACGACAAGGTTTTGGCCATGAACACCGGGGCCGAAGCCGTTGAGACAGCCTTAAAGCTGGCCCGCCGCTGGGGCTATGAGAAAAAGAACATCCCGGCGAACGAAGCCATGATCATCTGCTGCGAAGGGAACTTTCACGGACGCACAATCACGGTGATCTCCCTTTCCACAGATCCAGGCGCCTATGAGGGTTTTGGTCCGTTTACCCCGGGTTTCATCAAGATTCCCTATAACAACGTTCACGCATTGGAAAAAGTCTTGAAGGAATACGGCCCGCGCATTGCAGCTTTCCTGGTTGAACCCATTCAGGGAGAGGCCGGTGTAATGGTCCCGGACGAGGGGTATATCAAAAAATGCTATGACCTGTGCAAAGAACACAATGTGCTGTTCGTTGCAGATGAGGTCCAGACCGGTATTGCCCGTACGGGCAAACGTATCTGTTGTGACCATGAAGGGGTTCACCCTGATATCCTGATCCTGGGCAAGGCCATATCCGGAGGGGTGCTGCCCGTGTCTGCCGTTCTTTCAAACGACGAGATCATGCTTACCATAAAACCCGGCGAACACGGTTCCACTTTCGGCGGATTTCCTCTTGCCTGCAGGGTGGCGCATGCGGCTCTGAAAGTTGTGGAAGACGAAAAACTGGCAGAGAAAGCCTCTTACCTGGGAGAAATCGTGCGCAATCACCTTAAATCCATTCCTTCCGACCGTATAGAGCTGGTTCGTGGCAAAGGACTGCTGAACGCCATTGTCATTACCCCCAAAAACGGGGTGGAAGCCTGGGATGTATGTATGGCCCTGGCAAAAAACGGTGTACTGGCAAAGCCTACGCACCGGCACATCATCCGCCTGGCCCCGCCGCTGGTGATCAGGGAGTCCCAACTGATGCAAGCCATGGAGATCATTCGTAATACAATCTTGAGTTTTGACAAATAAACTGCTGATGATTCGACCCTGTTGTTTCGGTTTCAATCCGCAGACAGCAGTAAACAATGCCTTCCAGGTTGCTACGGGAGAAGATGCCACCCTGGTGCAGGACAAGGCATTGGCAGAATTTGACCGCTATGTTGCCCTCCTTAGGAAACACGATATTGACGTGATAGTGATTCAGGACACCCCTGAACCACATACCCCCGATTCCATATTTCCTAACAATTGGATATCTTTTCACCCGGGACAACTGGCTGTCTTGTACCCCATGTACGCACCAAACAGGCGGCTGGAACGGAAAAAATCTGTTTTCCAGGCCATTCAGGAACATGCCCCGCGCATCCGGTGGATAGACATGAGCCCGCGTGAACGTGAAAACCGTTTCCTTGAAGGTACCGGGAGCATGATCTTTGACCGGGAAAACAACAGGGCCTATGCCTGCCGCTCTCCCAGGACCGACGAGGGTTTGTTCCGGGATATCTGTGATACACTGGGTTACCAGGCCATCTGTTTTGATGCGCTGGATAAAGGATCTGCAATATATCACACCAACGTGATGATGTGCATGGCCCGCAACTATGTGGTCATCTGCCTGGAATCCATACCTTCTGAATCTGACCGGCAGTCGCTGCTGGATATTTTTAAACAGGATGACAAAAAGGTGGTAGAAATCACGGCTGAGCAAATGAACCACTTTGCCGGCAACATGTTCCAGGTATTTTCCCGTAAAAAAGAGCCCTTCCTGGTCATGTCAAAGCGCGCATACAAGGTACTAACCCCTTCTCAGCGCAAGGTTCTCAGATCTTTTAACAGGCTTATCACTCCTGAGCTGGATACCATAGAAACTCACGGTGGCGGATCTGCCCGCTGTATGCTGGCCGAGGTTGTCTAGACAATGTTCTCCAGGCGGTACACTTTATCCGACAGCCTTAACCTGGTTGCAACAGGAATAGAGCAGACAGCACCCTGCGGGGCTGTGGGGACTGTTATTCCGCCCTCCAGCCGGATCTCACGTACCTTTTCCTCAATCACACCCGTAGTAGGCCCAATGACCAGGATTTCGTCCCCTGCATGAAGGGGGACGGCTTCTACTTTCAACTGGGCAACTCCCTGCCTTGAATAATAATTGGTCACCCGGCCCACATACATTTTCTTTTGCGTTGCCTGGTTTCCATAAGTTTCACTCCACTGTCCCAGGGGTTCTCCCAGGTAATATCCCCCCCAGAATCCCCGGTTGAAAACGGTTTTCAGCTGTTCTTCCAGATCGGCAGCCAGTTGTTGTGTAAACGTTCCGCTTTGCACTGCCTGAGCCGCCTTGGAATAGACTTGCGCGGTGGTTTTTACATATTCCGGAGAGCGTGCCCTGCCTTCTATTTTTAGAATTTCAATGCCTGCGGCAAGTATCCTGTCTATGAACCGGACGGTGCACAGGTCTTTGGGAGACATGATGTATTTGTTGTCAACCTCCATTTGTTCACCGGTTTCGTTGTCTGTAACCGTATAGGAACGGCGGCAGACCTGGTAGCAGGCACCGCGGTTGGCCGATTTATTGTAATGGTGGAGGCTCATGTAACATTTGCCCGATACGGCCATGCACAGGGCCCCGTGGCAGAAAAGCTCCAGTTTGACCAGGGTTCCTGAAGGCCCGGTGATGTTGCGCGATCTGACTTCCCGGGCTATGGTCTTTATCTGTTCCAGGGTCAGCTCCCTGGCCAGTACCACCACATCGGCAAACCGCGCATAAAATGCCAAAGCACGGATATTAGACACGTTCATTTGCGTGGAAATATGCACTTCCAGTCCCAGGGAGCGGGCTTCCTCAATGGCTGCCATATCGGATGCGATTACGGCAGAGACACCGGCATCGGAAGCTGCCTGCAACAGGGACTTCAACTCTTCCAGGTCCTGGTCGTAAAAGATGGTGTTGACCGTCAGATAGGAGCGCATTCCGTTTTTGCGGCAAAAAGCAGTGATCCCGGGCAAGTCTTCCTTCTGGAAATTGTGGGCGGCATGGGCACGCATATTCAGTTCCCCTACCCCAAAATAAACCGATCCGGCACCCCCCTGGGCAGCTGCCCTCAGGCTGGCCCAATTGCCTGCCGGAGCCATAATTTCGGGTTTACTCCATTGCTGTTCTGACATAGGATAAGACTTGTTCTGTAGTAAGATCTTCCATGCATTCATACGTACTTTTCCGGCAGGGCCCTGCCCCGAATATGGTACAGGGGCGGCAATCCATGGGCAATTGCACAGCCCTTTGCGGATCCTGCCTCCATCCGTAAAACCCCGCCTTGGGATGTGTGGCTCCCCAGATGGATATGACCGGAATGCCCATGGCCGAGGCAAAATGCATATTGGCCGAATCCATGCTGATCATCACATCCAGAATCTTGATCACCGCAAGTTCGGCTTCAAAACCATCCCCTGCACCGGCCGCAAGGTGGATGTTGCCGTGATCGGCTGTCCAGGCTTCCATTTGAGCTTTCTCTTCACTTCCCCCTCCAAACAGAAAAATCCGGGCTCCTTCCTGTGCCAGACTGACTGCAACCTGGCGCATCCTGCAGGTAGGCCATTGTTTTCCTTTATGGAGGGCAAAAGGAGCGATCCCTATGGTTTTCCAGGGGCCCCGTTCCAGGGAAATGATGTTGTCCTCCACCAGCGAAGGCGCATGGAAACCGAGCCTTTCCAATGTCATGGCATAAAGCCGGTAAACAGGTACCAGTGCAGGAGTGGAATCCGAAGATTTGAGCAGCCGGCGTCTTGCACTTCTTCCTTTATGCAGGAAGGCAACCGGTGTCCCGCTAATAAAGAAGAAAGACCGCAGGAAAAAAGACCGGATCACACTGTGCAGGTCGGCAACATGCGTGGGATGGACCTTCCGGAGGCTTCTCAAAATGATCCTTAGCGGCTGTTTTTTATCTACAGACAATAAAAATAAATTCGGTACCCCTGCAAACAAAGGGGCAAGCAAACCAGGACCGGCCAGGGTGAAAAAAACTCCGGGATTGTCCCGGGCAAAGGCTTTAAGCACGACAGAGGCAATGGCCACGTCGCCCAATGCAGAAAAACGCAGACAAAGTACGTGTGGTATCCTATTTTTCTTTTTCATACAGAACAGGGTTGAGAAGCGGATCGTTGTACATTTTCATTTGCTTGTACAGTTTCATGGTTTTCTTTCCTGTTTTCAGATCGGCCAGCAGCTGGTCAATAGCCCTGGAGAGGTCTTTACGCTGCTCCATGAGTACCTCCAGTTTTTTTTCGCATACCGGGGCCAGGGGCGCGTTATTTCTTTCCGCTTCTATCTTCATATGGTATATTTTCAGGGCCAGGATAGACAAGCGGTCCACCGCCCAGGCTGGTGTTTCTGTGTTAAGGGAAGCGTCGGGCAAACGGGGTATTCCTGAAAATTTTCGATAAAACATGATGTCCAGCTGTTCTACAATATCGGTGCGTTCCTGGTTCAGGACATCTATCCTGCGCTTGATACACAGGGCTTCTGCCGGTTCTATTTCCGGGTCGCGTATCTTGTCCTCCAGATGCCATTGCACAGTGTCTATCTGGATTTTTTTGTATAGCACATTGTCAAGTGAGTGGTCAGGATACGGATTTGTGCACGGAGCCTCTGTCGTGTCCAGTTTGTGATAATCCTCAATTGCCTTATCAAATAGAATGTTGCAATGATTGCTGAAAGAAGAAATATCCATATTACCTGTTCCTGTCAATCAGACTTTTTACAAATTCCTGCAATACCACACTCCTCCCCGAGCGGACATCCACGCTGTCCATGGCGTTCAGTGCGCTATCCAGGTAAAAGGCTATCTGCTTACGTGCAGCTTCTCTGGCGCCCAGCTTGTTGTACAGCAAAACCACCTGTTCTACGCGATCCGGAGCCTCTTTGTGGGAAAGCAGGCGATTCAGCTCTGCCAGATTCTCCCCTGTTGCATTGCGCATGGCATAGGTGAGCAGCCAGGTCTTTTTGTTGTTGCTAATATCTGTCCCGGCAGATTTCCCGAACACGTTGGGATCCCCATATACGTCCAGATAATCGTCCTGGATCTGAAATGCCCTGCCCAGTGCCATTCCGGCGTTAAACAGGTTGTTGACTGACCGGGGGGAGGCCTCTGCACACAATCCTCCAACTTCCATGGAACAAGCTATCAGTGCCCCGGTTTTCCGCGAAACCATATCTATGTAATCGTCTTCTGTTATGAACAATTGTGTTTCATAATCCATATCCAGTTGCTGTCCCTCGCATACCTGTTCTGCTGCCTTGTGGAAAGAATCCATAACCATGGGCAGAACCCGGGGTTCGCATTTGCTAATATACTTGTATGCCAGCATGCACATGGCATCCCCTGCCAGGATGGCCGTATTGACATCCCACTTTTTATGAACAGTAGGCTGGCCTCTCCTGGTGTCGGCTTGGTCCATGATATCATCGTGCAAGAGGGTGAAATTATGGTAGACCTCCAGTCCCAGGGCCGGATAGAGAACTGCAGGGGGCAGGTTGTCCGTAAAGATATTGTAAGAGAGAAGGCAGAGCACAGGCCGTAACCTTTTACCCCCGGTAGAGAGCGCATAGTCAAAGGGTCCGTGCAGCCGGCTGTGGTCATAGGACTTAATAAGATTTTGAATGCCCTGGCTCACAAAGCCTTGTATTTCGTTTACTGTAAACATAATACAAAGGTAGTCTTTTTTGAACATTTTTGTACCTTTGCCCGCCCGGACCAGAAGATATGAAACAGCAGCAATTTCAGAATGCAACCGTTATCAAACAGACAGGTTCGCTTTACCGGCTTACTTTCCTGCCCCGGTGGGAACCTTTTACGGCAATTCTCAGCGGGAAGCTCCGTCTGAAGGAGGGAAAACTGACAAATCCTGTTGCCGTGGGAGACCGGGTGAACGGATTCTGGGAACCTGGAAGTAACGAAAAGAAGGAAAAGGCAGTAATTACAGAAATCCACCCCAGAGTGAATTACCTGATCCGGAAATCGGTCAATCTTTCTCGCCAGGCACACATCATTGCGGCCAACCTGGATCAGGCCTGTGTTATTTTGAGTGCCACCGAGCCAAAGACCCCTTATCCTTTCATAGACCGTTTCCTGGTAACGTGCCAGGCTTACAGTGTTCCTGCAACCATTATCCTTAACAAGACAGACGAACTGGAATGGGTGCCGCAATACCGCAGCCAGGCCGGACAATACCGGGATATCTATCAAAGAGCGGGGTACACAGTAATGGAAGTCTCGGCAAGAACCGGCGCGGGAATGGGACTGCTGGCACAGCATCTGAAAGGAAAAATATCACTTTTATCAGGAATTTCCGGAGTGGGAAAATCTGCCCTTGCCAACAGGCTGGATCCAACGCTCCAACTCAAAACGGCCCCTATTTCGCTGGCACATATGACCGGGAAGCATACCACCACGTATTATGAAATGCACCCGCTGGGCACCGGGGGGTATATTATTGACAGTCCCGGGATAAAAGGTTTTGGGTTGTTGGAAATGAAAAAGGAAGAGCTCTCCCACTATTTTCCTGAAATCTTTGCCGCCTCTGCATCGTGCCGTTTCAACGGGTGTCTGCATGCAGAAGAACCCGGTTGTGCAGTAAGGGAGGCCGTGGAAAAAGAATCGATACCGGCAGAGCGTTACGATAGCTACCTGCGGATGCTGGAAGACCCGGAAGGAGGAAAATACCGCACCTGATACCCTATGAAGACCCGCAGCCTGAACAGACAGATCTTCAACCTGGCCATCCCCAGTATGCTTGCGGGTATAACAATTCCCCTGGTGGGAATGGCCGATACGGCTATTGCCGGACGCCTTGGATCTGCAACCGCCATTGGAGGCGTAGCCATAGGGTCCACCCTTTTTGACCTGCTTTACTGGAATTTTGGCTTCCTGCGCATAGGAACCGCAGGGATCACGGCTCAGGCATTCGGCAAGGGGGACCAGCGGGAAATAGTAAGAACAGGAATACAAGGACTTATATTGGCTTTGGGCTTTTCTATATTGCTCATCCTGATACAGTGGCCTTTTGCCCGCCTGGTGGTGTGGCTTTCTCCTTCTTCTGCAGAAGTGGAGACCCTGGCGCTTGAGTATTTCTTCACCCGGATCTGGGCGGCCCCCGCGGTGCTGGCTCTGTTTGTTTTCAGGGGGTGGTTCATCGGGGTGCAAAATACCCTGGCCTCCATGATCATGGATGTGGTGATCAATATTTCCAATATTGGTTTGAGCCTGCTCTTTGCTCTGAACATGGGAATGGGCATCAAGGGGATAGCCCTGGGAACGGTTGCAGCACAATATATAGGGCTCCTTTGCGGGACGGTTCTTTTATTTGCCTTTTACAGAAAAATGATAAGTAACGTTCCCCTTGTTTCTGTGATAAAAAAAGGCGGGTGGAAACTGTATTTCAACCTGAGCGGTAACTTGTTTATAAGGTCAATCTGCATGTTGTTGATTTATACGGGATTTACATTCCTGGCAGCAAAATATGGCGATACACTGCTGGCCGTTGCCACCATCATGATGAAATTACTGCTTTTATTCGCCTATTTTGTGGACGGTTTCGCGTATGCAGGAGAGGCGCTTACGGGAAAATTCATTGGCGCCCGGGACAAACCGGCCCTGATGCAATCTGTCAAACTTCTTTTTTTATGGAGTACCCTGGTGGGGGTTGTTTCCACTGTGTTCTACTTTTTCGGGGACCAATGGCTTCTGCGCATGATGACTTCCAATCCAGGGGTTATTCAGGCGGCGCAACCTTTCCTCCCATGGCTATACAGCATGCCCCTTATTTCCTGCCTTACTTTCATGTGGGATGGGATATATATAGGCGCAACGGCTGGTAAGCCGTTGCGCAATATCATGATTTTATCTGCCTTTGTATTTTATGCTATCTACCTGGCTACAGAAAGCTCACTTGGAATCCAGTCCCTGTGGGCAGGATATGCAGCACACCTGGTAACCAGATCGGCCGGCCAGACATGGATGGCGCGTAAATACATATTCAACGCCATCTGACCCCGTTATTTTTCTTCAGGCAGAACAGCTCCGGGGATATCTTTGGTCGCAGGACCGGGTACCGCTTTTTTTGCTTTGTTCTCCGACAATTCAGGAGAAATCAATTGACCGCTTATACGTACCGAAGGTTCAATGGAAAGCTGGTCTGCTTGAAGTTCTCCCTTGAAAACGCATTTATCGCGCAGTGCAGCCAGCTCGGTGACCTTTAATATGCCGTCAAAACTCCCGCTAATATCAACACTTTGACATTCAGCTTCTCCAACACATTTTCCGGTTTCCCCTATTACAAGCTTCCCCTCTGTTATGACTTTACCCTCCAGGTAACCGTCTATGCGGATGTCGTGCTGCGTGGTAATATTGCCTACAATTTTCGTATTACTGCATACACGGGTAACATTGTTTGTAGGGGACAATTCAATTTTCTTTTCTAATGACATAATTGCTTGTTTTATCATTCAAAAATAGGAATTTTTCTTAATTATCTGTCAAATACCCTTAAAGCTTGTTCCAGTTGAAGGTCATCGCGTATCATGCTTCTCAGGCGGCCTTCCTGCAGGTAATAGCGGCAGCTTATCTCTTCTTCAAGCAGTGGCTTGATTTCCTTACGGTAATGGATCAGGTCCTGGCTTTTGTCTGTGAGCAGGCGCTCCTGTAATACAGCAATCTCTTTTTCAAGCAGGGCATCGTATCCTTCTGCTTTTGCTGTCCGGGAAAATGTTTCCAGCAGAATCTCTGTGGCGCTGCGATCGTCAAATTCCTTTGCGGCTGTCTCCTTTACAAAATCAAGGTAATCCTCATCGCTCAGATAGAACGATTCTGCCGGTGGGATGGACTTGTTACGGGTATAATAAATAATGGAATAGTCATGCAGGTAGTCCCTGGCCACAAGTTCCATGGCGATACGGCTGTACATGGGCAGGGGAACCAGGGAGTCTGGTATAATGCCTCCGTTTTCGTTCTGTCCGGGGGTTCCGTCACCGTTTCTTTTTCTGTAATCCAGCGACTGTACGCACCTCCCGCTGGGAATGTAATACTTGGCCGTAGTGATTTTCAGGTTCGCGTTGTAACTCAGGGGGCGTATGGTCTGTACCAGTCCTTTGCCAAAAGTCTTCTCTCCCACAATGACCCCTCTTTTTAAGTCCTGGATAGCCCCTGCGACGATCTCCGATGAAGAAGCGGATCCGTTGTTGACCAAAACCACCAAAGGAGTTTCCGTATCCAGCGGCTCTTCTTTTGTATAATACTCTACATCAAAGCGCTGAACACGTCCCCTGGCAGAAACCACCATGGTGTTCTTTGGCAGGAAAATGGACAGGACTTTTACTGCCTCGTCCATCAGTCCACCTCCGTTACCACGTAAATCCAGAATAATGCCCCTGACCGGGTCGTTCGTTTTCATCTCCTTCAGGGCTTTCCGTACATCGGCGGCCCCTCCCTGGGTGAAGCCTGTCATCCTGATATAAGCAATGTTGTCATCCATCATGCAGGCCAGCCCTACATCCGATATGTGCACTTTTTCCCTGACCACGGTAATGGATATGGTGTCGTTTTCCATGAGCCGGTCAACTAAAAAGTTCACTTTTGTTCCCGGGACTCCCTTCATTCGGGTGCTGCACTCATCAGCCGTCAGGTCCAATACAGATTCCCCGTTTATTGCCAGGATCACATCTCCTGCGATCAACCCGGCCTTGGCGGCAGGCGAACCGGCATAGGGTTCCGAGACAAGCACTCCTTCGCCCGGACGTTTCTTGATCAGGGCGCCCACTCCTCCGTAACTTCCGGTAGTCATCATTTCAATAGATTCATTCTCTTCCTCGGGAATGAACTCGGTATAGGGATCCATTGTGGAGAGCATGGCTTCAATTCCGGTATACACCAGCTGGTCTAGGGCCACCGAGTCGACATAATAGAGTGAAATCTCCCGCAGGAGGGAATGAAATATATCCAGGCTCCTGGAGGTATTGAATTCGGCACCCTGTGCATGGAGCAAAAAGGGCAGGAACAGGGAGACAAGTATTGCTTTAATTCTCATTTTAATAAATATTTAGCGGACAAATTTACACCAATTCTTTATATCTTTGAGTATGGAATTACTCTTTGCCTCGGCCAATGTACACAAGTGTCACGAAGCCTCCACCATACTGGGTCCCTCTGTTTCAATAATTATGCCGTCATCTCTGGGCTTTTCCGGTGAAATACCTGAAACAGGCCTTACCCTTGAAGAAAACGCATTGCAAAAAGCCCGTTTCATATGGGATATTTTCCATATTCCCTGTTTTGCGGACGATACGGGCCTGGAAGTCGATGCCCTAAACGGGGCCCCCGGGGTTTATTCTGCCCGATATGCCGGTCCTGCGTGTTCCCACCAGGAGAATGTGAAAAAATTATTGAGAGAAATGGAAGGTCTTGCTTGCAGAAAGGCGCGTTTCCGCTGTGTTATAGCCCTGATCCGAGACGGGCATCCCTCCCTGTTTGAGGGAATCGTCCAGGGGTCCATTCTCACGGCACCCAGGGGGAACGGTGGATTCGGATATGATCCCGTGTTTGTTCCCCTGGGCTTTAATCAATCGTTTGCCCAAATGACAGAAACAGATAAAAACGCCATATCGCACAGAAAAAGGGCCCTGGAAAAAATGGCCCTCGCATTCCCATGATTAACCCGCTCACACTCATTGTGCTGAACACCAGGCCGTACCGGGAAACCAGCTTGCTTGTCAATGCCTATACCGACACCTGGGGGCGGGCCGATTTTTTGGTCAAAGGTATCCGCACGGTGCGCAACCGCGCCCTGGCTTCCCTGTTCCACCCGCTGAGCATACTCGATACACGCACGTATTTTCATGCAAAACGGGAACTGAACCAGCTGAAAGAGTACCAGAAGATTCACCTGCTGGAAAACTTGTGCTCCGATGTGCGCAAAAGCAGCATATCCCTGTTCATAAGCGAGCTGTTGTACAAAACAGTAAGGGAATCGGAGGAAAACCGGGAGTTGTTCGGCTTTGTGACCAATACGATACTGGACCTTGACCGTGCGGGAACAGAACTTGCCGATCTGCACCTCTATTTTGCCGTCCGTCTGTGCCGTTACCTGGGATACGCACCCGACGCGGAAAGCTTTTCCGCGGACAGGAAGTATTTTCATATTGGGAAGGCCTGTTTTTGTGATACTCCCGATTTGCTGTCCGGCGCTTTTGACAAAGAGGACTCCCTGTTGCTGCAGCAGGTCCTGTCATGCCCTTCGGGAGAGATCCGGCTTTTGTCCTGTTCGGGATCAAGACGCCATCATTTCCTCAACAGCCTGATGTCCTATTATAGCTATCATTTGGGTAAAACGCCGGAGATCCGCTCCCTGGACATATTGCATCAAGTTTTTCTTTAGTAACTTTGTGATCTATGTCTTTACTTAACTCGGCTTACACGCTTTACAACAGAAAATTGCTAAAAGAGCTGGACCTTTCATCCCGGGATCCTGTCCCGTTCCAGGAGGCAACCTTACGCCATCTGCTAAGCCATGGGGCAAACACCCTGTTCGGTGAAACCTACAAGATGGCAGAAATTGAGGATATCCGGGCATTCCAGGAAAGAATCCCACTGCATGACTACGACATGCTGGAACCTTACATCAAACAAAGCCTCAAAGGGATTGAAAATGTACTCTGGGACATGCCTGTCTACTGGTTCGCCCTGTCCAGCGGCACTTCCTCTGCACGGTCCAAGTTCATCCCCATAAACAGGGAAAACCTGAATTCATGCCATTATAAAGGGATGCTTACCATGCTTTCCAATTATGTGAGGACGTTCCCCAAATCGCGTCTTTTCATGGGAAAATCACTGACCCTTGGGGGAAACCGTCACATAGACAAAAGCGTGGACTCCAATTGTTGCTTCGGGGATTTATCGGCTTTTTTAATCATCAACACACCCCTTATAGCCAGGTTCTTTACCACCCCGGGCAAGAAGATGGGGCTTATTCCCGACTTTGAATATAAAATTGAAAAGGTGAGCCGCCTGATATCCGGTCAAAACCTGGTCAGTTTTTCCGGGGTACCTTCCTGGAACCTGATCCTGATGCGCAAAGTCCTGGAACAAAGCGGCAAAAAAAACCTCCATGAGTTATGGCCAAACATGGAACTTTTCATGCACGGAGGGGTATGTTTTGAGCCGTACCGGGTTCACTATAAGGAACTCTTTCCGTCCAAAAATATGCATTACATGGAAACGTACAATGCTTCGGAAGGATTTTTTGCATTCCAGACAGACCTGGAGGATCCCGGCCTGCAACTGCTGCCCAATGTGGACGTTTTCTATGAATTCATTCCAATGGACAAGTTGGAAGCCGCTCAAAACGGCTCATACACAAGGTTCCTGACCTTGCAGGAGGTTCAAACTGACCAGCCCTACGCCCTGGTCATATCTACCAGCTCCGGATTGTGGCGATACCTGATAGGCGACACCATTCGCTTTACGCAGCGCAACCCGCACAAGATCATGATTACCGGCCGTACCAAACTGTTCATCAATACTTTTGGCGAAGAGCTGATGATAGAAAATGCAGAAAGGGCACTGGCTCGCGCCTGCAACCTTACCGGGGCAAGCGTTCATGAATATACCGTCGCCCCTGTCTACATGGACGGACAAAAAAAAGGCGCCCATCAATGGCTTATTGAATTTGAAACCGTGCCCCCCGATCCCGCAGTTTTCAAAGGGATCCTGGACCGGTCACTGATGGATGTGAATTCCGATTACCATGCTAAAAGACTGGACACGGGCACTATGGATCCTCCACAGATAACGAGCATGAAAAAAGGCAGTTTTTACCGCTGGCTGGCCATGAATGACAAACTGGGAGGTCAAAGTAAAGTTCCCCGGTTGTGGAGCAACCGTGACTATGTTGAAGCCTTGCTTGAAATCAATGAAAAATTATGAGCTTCTTGAGCTGTTCCGCTACCAGGCAAAACACACCGCTGTATATGCCAGGTACCTGGAATTGCTGGGCGTTGATCCTTTAAAGGTGAATTTCCCTGAAGATATTCCTTTTCTGCCTATCCGGTTTTTCAAAACGCACAGGGTGTATAACGCTCCCGGTCCGCATGCGCATATTTTTACCAGCTCCGCCACAACCGGCATGGTTCCTTCACGACATTACGTTGATAGTCTGGACCGTTATGGAAAGAATGTGCTGGATATTTTCCGCTTTTTTTACGGTGATCCCTCCCGGTACACCATCCTGGCCCTGTTGCCCTCTTACCTGGAAAGACCGGGATCGTCGCTGGTTTATATGATGCAGGTGCTCATGGAAAAAAGCGGAACGGGAGCAGACGGATTTTATTTATCCGAACAGGAAGCATTATACCGCAGGCTGCTGGATCTTTCTACCCTGGGTAAGCCTGTCTGGCTGATAGGGGCAACATTTGCCCTGCTTGATTTTGTTGAAAAATTCACCCTTGGTCACCCCGGACTTATTGTTGTGGAAACCGGCGGCATGAAAGGCAGGGGAACAGAACTGACCCGGGAAGCACTCCATGAGCGTTTGCGCCGGGGTTTTCCCTATAGTCCCATCCACAGCGAATATGGCATGGCCGAGTTGTTTTCCCAGGCTTATGCCTGCACAGATGATCTTTTTTTCAGATGTCCTCCTTCCATGCAGGTCATGATCCGGAACTTGCAGGATCCGTTTTCACCGGAGCCCGATGGCTCTGCAGGCGGCATTAACATCATTGATACGGCAAACAGCCATTCATGTTCGTTCATAGAAACAGAAGACCTGGGGTTCCGGATTCCCGGGGGACAATTCCAGGTTCTGGGAAGGATCCCCGACGCAGAACGCCGGGGATGCAATATGCTTATTGATATTTCTTGAACAATTCTTCCAGTTGTTGGGTGTATGTTCCGGCAAGTTCTTTTTCCTGGTTGACCTCCAGGATGTCATTCATATGAACATACGTACTGATGGCCGACTCGGCATCTGTAGCGGACAAGAGTCCTCCCCTGTACGTGCCCATGAAATATTCTATGGCTTTAAAGGTTTCATCCAGGAAGGGAATTGCCAGCGCTTTGGCTTTTTCCGGCCTTCCCAGGAAGAAATACAGTTCTATAGCTTCCATCACACCCACCTCATTCATGGACGGTTGCACCACCCAATTTAACGGGTACTGCTTCATGACCGCTATGCCCTTGTCCAGCAAGGCTTCTGCCTTGTCGTCCTTTCCTTCCAGGATCATGGCCTTGGCAACCTGGGAGTACATCTGCCTTACGGCCTGCTGAACCAGGTACAGATAAGTGACATGGTAATCCAGCAATACATCCGGTTCATCCATCCTTCCCCATTGGTAAACGTCCATCAGTAACGGATATAATTTGTCGGTATCCATGTAGGGCACCTGGGTAGAGAGGGTGTCTACCTTGTAAGGCATTAATTTATAAGCCATTCCGTCGTATCGCAGGTAATCCTGTATCCCTATGTTCAGGTCGCCGCCTTTTGAAACAATGTATATTGGCCTGTCCCATTGATAGTTGGCCAGAAGGTCCAGGAACATCATTTCCACTTTCAACAGGGTGTTTTTATTTTCCGGGATGTCCAGGTCCATGTATTCAGGGATCAGGTGGGCATCTTTTGCAGGCACGATCCCACTGGCCAGGGCATTTTCTTTGTTCACCGGAATCCGCAGCTTACGCGCAGGCAGGTAATTGAGCTTGGTCCCGTCCATGAGTTGCAACTTGGCACGGGGATTCGCCATGACCCCTACCGCCTGTATGGCAGGAACGCGGTCCGTTACCCGTTCATTCACGGGTATGATCTCATTGGTTCCGTACAGGTATGATTCACGGGGAATGGAAAATTTTACCGGTGCCGACTCATAGGTCCTCCATTGCATCTGGTCTATATACCAGTCTGTGCCAAGCAGTGACGTGTTCATAATGCGTACATCGGTCCTGATGCCTTCCACCTCCTGTGCATACCACAGGGGGAAAGTGTCGTTATCCCCGTGCGTGATCAGGATTGCATTACAATCCTTCTCGCAGGTGTTCAGGAAATTAAAGGCAAAGGCAGGTGCGGTATAGCGACCGCTCCTGTCGTGATCATCCCAGTTTTGCGCCAGCATCTGGAATGGGACAAAAAGGCAGAGTGCTGCGGCCAGAGAGCCGGCTACGGTTTGGGGAAGTTTCTTTTGCAGCAGGTTAAAAAGGGCCATAACCCCCAGACCCACCCATATGGAAAAGGCATAAAATGAGCCGGCATAGGCATAGTCCCGTTCCCTGGGCTGGTAAGGAGGCTGGTTCAGGTAAACCAGAATGGCCAGTCCCGTCATGAAAAATAAAAGGAAAGTGATCCAGGCATTGCGGCGGTCTTTTGATGACTGGTAGATTAGGCCGGCGATACCCAACAACAGGGGCAACAGATAATAGTGGTTCTTGCCTTTGTTGTTCTTGAGCATGTCAGGGGCACCCGTTTGGTCCCCCAGGCGGGCTTTGTCCAGGAATCCTATCCCGCTTTCCCAGTTCCCGCGGATGGGATCACCCGGAATGGTTCCCTGTATGTCGTTCTGACGACCGGCAAAATTCCACATGAAATAGCGCCAGTACATATAGTTGACCTGGTAATCAAAGAAGAAGCGCAGGTTGTCCCCAAAGGTGGGCATGCGCTTGCCGTTAGAATTAACTGTTCCTTTACCCGAATTGTATGAATCATAGAAGGCCGCATGACTTTCCCGCTTGCTCCACATGCGGGGAAAGAACATCTTGTCGGTGTCCTTGTACAGGGGCATTTCCGGTCCCTTTACCCGGGCATAGCGCCCGTCCTTTTTAATATACTGGCGGGTATCTTTCCATGTTTCGTAGTCCGAATTGTAAATCCCGTCATAAAACAAGGGTGCAGCGCCGTATTGTTCACGGGCCAGGTATTTCCCCAGAGAGAAAGGATTGTCGGGCTGGTTTTCATTGGTAGGCGTTTTTGCGCTGGACCGTATCACCACCATGGCAAAGGAAGAATAGCCTGTGATGATCACTGCCAGACACAATAATATGGTATTCCAAAGCACCTTGCCTTTTCTATGTGTAGAGAAAATACCCCAGAACAGGGCACCTGTAAGGGCAACTACAAAAAACAGCATCCCGGTGTTGTAAGGCAATTTGAATACATTGACAAATAACAGGTCAAACCATCCCGATATTTTTGGCACCCAGGGTATGATTCCATAAAGTACAACGGCAATGATCACCACAGAGAGCAGAAGGGTAACCACGGCTCCTTTCCAGGAAAACGTGTATTTCTTGTAGTAATAGATAAAGACAAGTGCCGGAATGGTCAATAAATTCAACAGGTGTACCCCAATGGAAAGACCCATCAGGTAAGCGATCAGTACAATCCATCGGTTGGCATGCGGCTTGTCTGCATTCTCTTCCCATTTCAGCATGGCCCAGAAAACTGCTGCCGTAAAGAGCGAGGACATGCCGTAAACCTCGGCTTCAACGGCTGAAAACCATGCCGTATCTGAAAAAGAATACACCAGTGATCCCGCGGCCGCGGCTCCCCATATGGCAATGGAATTTCCCCAGTTCAGGGAAATTTTCTGTGTTTCCAGCAGTCGCCTTCCAAGATGGGATATGGTCCAGAAGAGAAAAAGGACACAAAAGGCCGAGGCCAGTGCACTCATGGAATTGATGAGCATGGCCGCTCTGGAGTCGCTGCCAAACAGGGAAAAAAGCCTGCCGGCCAGCTGGTACGTAGGGTTCCCCGGAGGATGCCCAATTTCCAGTTTATAGGAAGATGCTATGAATTCGCCGCAATCCCAGAAGCTGGCTGTAGGTTCTATGGTTGCCAGGTACACTGCTGCGGAAATGGCAAAGACGACCCAGCCAATCAGGAGGTCTGTCTTTTTGAATGTCCGTGTTTCCATTCAACAAATGTAGGGTTTTTTTTTACCTTTACCTTTAGAATTGCTTTAAAGTGATGGATTATATCATCCTTGGATTAATAGTTTGTTTCTGTTTTATCCTGTTTTATGCCAGGGCTCCTCTTACCCTGTTGTTAACAGGCTGTTTGCGCTATAATATTTCAACAGAAAATGAAGAGCAGGGCAATCTCCGTTTTTCAAGGTTTTTTCTTTTTCTCTTCATTCTTGCCCTGGTCTCTTTCTTTATTGCCTTTCACGACAACCTGCTTTCCCCGCTTCCATTATTCATGCTGGGAATGTCAAAATCCATGGTCTGCCTGTGCGTGCTGGCCGTTTTTATTACCCTGTTCCTTGCCAGAACAATTCTTTTGAAAATTATTGGCTGGACCATTGATTCCCCCGCATTCACCAACTTCCTGAACCGCACCGCCCAGGACTTCTGTGTCCTGACGGGCTTTGTGTTCATTCCTTTTCTGCTTCTCTTTTCAATCCTGGGAAATCCTTCCGGTAATGGTGTGATCATTGCGGCAGGGGTAGTGGCAATAGCTGGTTATGTCTTCTATATCTACCGGTGCGCAAGGATTTTTCTTTCGGCAGGTTTTTCTCTTTTTTTCTGGATTTTGTATCTTTGCACACTTGAACTGGTACCCTTAGGGGTAATAATTCAAATAGTAGCGGGGATATAAATATGAAAATCAAAAACATACTAATCTCACAACCAACACCGAACGGAGGTTCCCCCTATGTAGAAATCAAAGATAAATTCAATCTGAATATTGATTTCGTTCCTTTTATCCGTGTTGAAGGCCTTTCTGCCAAAGATTTCAGGTTACAGCGCATTGCCTTAGCAGACCATACCGCTGTTGTTTTCACCACCCGTTCTGCCATTGATTCCTTTTTCCACCTTTGTGAAGAAATGCGTGTCACCATTCCGGAGACCCTGAAGTATTTCTGCATGACGGAAGCCGTGGCTTTCTACCTTCAGAAGTACATCGTTTACAGGAAAAGGAAGGTCTTTTTCGGGAAAGGGAACATCCCTTCCCTGATTGATGCTATTGTGCCCAAACACAAGAATGAAACTTTTCTTCTAACCCTGGCAGACTGTTATAATCCGGAATTCCCGCAGGCTTTTGAAAAGGCAGGGCTCAAATACACCAAAGCCATACTTACCCATACCCTGATGGAGGACCTGTCTTTCCTGGAACTGAAGAAATACCAGATGCTGGTTTTTTATTCTCCTGCGGATGTACGGTCTCTGTTGGAAAATTTTCCGGAATTCAGACAAAACGGCCTTTTATTCGGCACCTTTGGAGCCGCTACCGCCTATGCCCTCAAGGAAGCCAACCTGCAGTCCTGTTTTGAAGCCCCCACGCCGGAAGCTCCCTCTGTTGCCCAGGCCCTGATGCGCTACCTGGAAAAGAATAAATGATCATGAAACGCACAACCTGTCTGTGCATTGTTTTTTTTCTGGCGCTGTTCACCACATCCTGCCAGAAAAATTTCAACCATTACAGGGAACTGGCTTATGGCAAATGGGAGCTTGTTTCTGTTGACGGTGCTGCTCCCGCTGCAGGTGAACAACTCTATTTCAAAACCAGCACCTCTGTGTCCCTCACGCGGGAAGGCATTGCCTATGACGGGCAATACCAGTTTTACAGCAATGTATTGACTACCTATTTTGAAAAATATCAAAACCTTTACCAGGAATGGCGCATCCAGGTCATGAAAGATTCCCTGATGCGTGCGGTGGTGGAATTACGGGAAATGAACAGCGATACCCTGGATACGGGAAGTATCCTGGAATACAGAAAAATTCCGTTATGAAACCGGAGTTTTCATACGCTTTCCCCAAAGAAATGCGACTATCCTCCCGGAAAGAGATCGAATCCCTTTTCTCCGGTGACTGTTCTTTTACAACAGGCCCTTTCCGCGTTTTCTTCAGAGCCTGTGATGCACGGGAAACTCCTGGCGGGTGCAGCATTGCCTTTGCTGTACCAAAGAAGCACCTGAAATCAGCCGTAAAAAGAAATCTTGTAAAAAGGCGCCTCAGAGAGTCTTTCCGGATGAACTACCCCTTGTTGCTCAGACCTGCCCTTGAAGCAAGCGGTACAAGGCTTATTTTTTTATGTCTATATTTACCCCATGAAGTCAAACCTTTCTCCTGGCTGGAAACAAAAATGCAGTCTTTACTCGGGCATTTTGCTAAACTGTCTGAAAAAGGTTTTGACCTTTCCCCTGATCCTGCTGGTTAAATGCTACCAGTTGTGCATATCTCCCTTTACCCCGCCCTCCTGCCGGTTTACCCCCACTTGTTCCCAATATGCGCTGGAAGCCTTGCGCAGGCACGGTCCCGTTAAAGGTTTGTGTCTGGCAGTCTGGCGGTTCCTCCGCTGCAATCCCTGGGGCGGAAGCGGTTATGATCCTGTCCCCTGAGTCCTGTTTTCTGTTTTCTGTCTTCAGTCTTCTATTTGCTACCTCTACTGCGGCCTTGCCTTCTGTTTGCTTCCTCTGTGCGGTCGCTGACACCACAAGAACGGGAAGCTTTTTCTTTAGGCCGAGGCTTCCCTAATCTTGTGGTGTCAGCGACCGGCTCATATCAGGATTGCCTTCCTCGGCTCCACTCTGTTATCTTAAGCGCCAGGGCAGTGGAAACAACCTTTGCCAGCTCTTCCTGGGATGACAGGGAAATTTGTTTAAGACTTCCAAAATGATGCAGGAGTTTTTCCAGGGTCCGGGGTCCGATTCCCGGTATATCCAGCAGGGCTGATCGTGTAAAACCGGCACTTCTTTTTTTCCTGTGAAACGTGATTCCAAAACGGTGCGCTTCGTCGCGCAGCTGCATGAGCAAACGCAGGGAAGAAGAATTCTTGTCAAGGAATAATGGTGTTTTATCTGTGGCCAGGTAGATCTCCTCCATTCGTTTAGCCAGGCCCGCAGCCGTTATGCTCTCCTCCAGCCCCAGGCTTTGCAGTGCAGCATAAGCCGCCGACAACTGTCCTTTACCCCCGTCTATTACAATGAGTTGCGGCAAAGGGCTGTTCTCTGCCAGAAGACGGCTGTACCGGCGCGTTACCACTTCCTTCATAGAGGCAAAATCATCAGGACCTTCCACGCTTTTGATGGAAAAGTGACGATAGTCTTTTTTACTCGGGACTCCGTCACGGAATACCACACAGGCTGCTACCGGATGGGTGCCCTGCAGGTTTGAATTGTCAAAACATTCAATGTGAACAGGGTATTCCTTCATGCGCAGGTCGTCCCGTAAGGTGGTAAGTATTTTCCGGGTTTTTTGCTCCTGGCGGTTACCCCTGTCACGCATTTCCATCATGCGCACCTGTTCGTTCCGGTAGTTGGTGGCATTGCGCATGCTCAGCGCTACCAGTGTCTGCTTATCCCCCTTGACGGGAACATGGACCCTGCTGTCCCCGGGAACGGCCTCGGGGAGAAACGGCACCACCACCTCGGGTGACAATTTTTCCAGTTTTTCCCTCATTTCTGCCATAAACAAACTCAATACCGCAGCCGGTTCTTCTTCTATGTGCAATTTGTATTTCACATTCAGTGACTGCACAACGGCTCCTTCTGTAACCCGCAGAAAATTGCCGAAAGCCATTGATGATCCGGCATCTATGGTAATACTGAAAACATCCAGGTTGGATATGCGGGGATTCACTATGACCGATTTCGACTGGTAACGGGTAAGTATTTCCCATTGTTCCTTCAATTTCTGCGCTTGCTCGAAATTGAGCACGCTCGCAGCTGTCTTCATTTGATTTTCAAGCACTTTTCGCACAGATGTCACGTCTCCTTTAAGAATGCTGAAGACAGCGCCTATATACCCTTCGTATTGTTCCCTGGTCTCGTCTCCCGTACAGGGAGCCTTGCAACGGCCTATGTGCGCCTGGAGGCACTTGCGGTAACGGCCGGCCGCCACGGCATGAGGTGTCAGGACCAGGGTACAGGTGCGCAACGGGTACAGGTTGTGGAGGAGTTGAAGGAGTTGCTTGCAATAATAACCGCTGGTGTATGGACCAAAATAATGCGAACCGTCACGCACAATCCTTCTTGTCTGAAACACGCGGGGAAATGGTTCGTTTTTCACACATATCCAGGGAAAGGTCTTGTCGTCCTTGAGCAGAATGTTGTAACGGGGCTGTATGGTCTTGATCAGGTTGTTTTCCAGCAGCAGGGCATCGCTCTCGGTTTCGACCACGGTATATTCCAGTGACTGAATCTGGCTGACCATTCGTTTTGTCTTTGCCGAAAGATTTTTCCCCCTGGCAAAATACTGGGATACTCGTTTTTTCAAATCTTTAGCCTTTCCCACATAAATCACTTTCCCTTCCGCGTTAAGGAATCTGTACACTCCGCATTGATGCGGCAAAAGCGCCAATTGGTCAGACACGTGAATCATTTCATTGTAAAAATACATATATTTGTTAATCCATTTATGAAAAAACTGATAGAAACAAAAGATCTGCGGAAGGTCTTCGGAGAAAAATCGGTTGTGGGTTTTTTCCTGGCGCCGGCTCTGATGAAGCTGATGAAGCTCGATAAAATCAACAAACTTTATGATAAGGTGGCAGACTTTGAGGGCCGTGAATGTCTCGAGGCTTTTCTCGCCGAGATGCGCATCACCTATGATACTCCATCCTCAGACCTGGCAAACCTTCCCAAAGAGGGCCCTTTCATAACCGTGTCCAACCATGCCTACGGCGCCCTGGACGGGATCATCCTGATGCATCTTGTGTCGGAGGAAAGGCCCGATTTGAAAGTGATCGTGAATTTTTTACTGTCGCGCATCAAACCGTTGCAAAATTTCTTTTTACCTGTCAATGCTTTTGATAAAAAAGTGTCTTCGCGTTCCAGTATTGCAGGGATCCGCCTGGCCAAAGAATCCCTTCAGAAAGGATATCCCCTGGGGCTTTTCCCTGCTGGTGAAGTGTCTCACATCGGGCCATCCGGGCAGGTGGAAGACCTTCCCTGGCACACCGCAATTGTCAAGTTTATCATGAACTCAGGTGTTCCCGTGGTCCCCATTTATTTTGAAGGACATAATTCGGCACGTTTCCTGCGAAGGGCTAAGCTCCATCCAATGCTGCAGACAGCCAGCCTTCCGGCGGAAGTGCTGAACAAAAAAGGAAGTCGTCTTTCTGTACGCGTGGGAGCGCCCATCAGTGTGGCAGAACAACAAAGTTACACAGATTACAAAGAGCTGGGAGACTACCTGCGTGCCCGCACGTATGCCCTGGCTGCCAATATCGAGAATAAAGACAAGCATAAGGAACCTGAACACGCCGCCCCCATTGCCCCTCCAAAACAACATGAACTTGCCGTCAGGGAAATTGAACAGCTGCCCTCCCGTAATTGTCTGTTCAGGATCAATAACTTTGCTGCCTATTTTGCCCCCTATTCCCTGATCCCGAATCTCATGTACGAGATAGGGCGCAAAAGGGAAGAATCATTCCGTACCGTCGGGGAGGGGACATACCAGCCCCTGGATTTGGACACCTTCGACAGGAATTACCACCACCTTATCCTCTGGGACGCAGAGAAAAAAATGATTGTGGGAGCTTACCGGATAGGGATGGGTGCCGAGTTGATGAGGCGGTTTGGCGTCATGGGTTTTTACAACAACACCCTCTTTAAATTTGAGCCGGGTTTTGAACCGGTCCTGTGGCAGAGCCTTGAGCTTGGAAGGGCATTCATAAGCCAGGAATACCGTTATGAGACAATTCCCATGATGCTGCTTTTCAAGGGTTTGTTCCACATCATGCTTCGCAACGAAGAATATCGCTATTTCATAGGGCCGGTGAGTATTTCTTCCTGGTATCCCAAGCTGTATCAATCGCTCATATGCAAATACATCATGGAACACCACAGCACAATGGAGTACCATGACTGCATCCATTCCAGGACCCCTTTTACCCCGGATTTCGGGCTTGTAAACCCCGATGTCCTGCTGCGCGACATCCAGACACCGGAACAACTGGACCGCCTGCTCATGCGCATGAGTAACCGGCAATACCGTCTTCCATCCCTTGTCAAACGGTACCTGAAGCTGAACTCCAAAGTCGTATTGTTCAACATTGACAAAGAATTCAATGACTCACTGGACGGTTTCATCGTTTGCGACGTTCCTGAGATCCCCAAAGACGAACTGATGATGGTGACAAAGGACCTGTCCGATCTGTTGGTTATTGAAAAGCGTTTTGGAAACCCCGGCACAAGATAGTTTGTTTATGCGGAAAGCCCTTGAAGAGGCGCAAACCGCCCGCGGGAAGGATGAGATTCCCGTAGGTGCCGTTGTTGTTTGCCGCGGAAAGGTGATTGCCCGTGCACACAACCTGACAGAAACCCTGAACGATCCTACCGCACATGCAGAAATGCAGGCCATCACCTCTGCCTGCAATACATTGGGCGGAAAATACCTGGACCAGTGTACCCTTTACGTGACCCTGGAACCCTGCCCCATGTGTGCCGGTGCCCTTGCCTGGGCTCAATTGGGCCGCCTGGTCTACGCGGCTTCAGATCCCAAAAGGGGATACTCCCTTGTCAAAGACCGGATACTCCATCCGAAAACAGAAGTGTCGGCCGGCGTTCTGGCCACAGAGGCTGGGAAATTGTTAAAAGATTTTTTTGCCGGAAAACGCTAATGTTATATCTTTGCACGTTCCGATTGAGCTATGGTGTAATGGTAGCACTACAGATTTTGGTTCTGTCTGTCTAGGTTCGAATCCTGGTAGCTCAACAAACAATGAGCTATGGTGTAATGGTAGCACTACAGATTCTGGCTCTGTCGGTCCGGGTTCGAGTCCTGGTAGCTCAACTTTAAAACAATCAGTTACCTTTGTGTGATGAACAGACTGATTGCATTTATTTTCCTTCTCTGGTTCCTTACGGCACCCTCGGTCACTGCGCACAGTCAATATTACAGGACAGGCGAAGATCCTGCACGCCTTAAATGGAATCAGCTCAGGACCGGTTCTATCCAAATCATATATCCCCGCGGAACTGATTCACTGGCTTTCCGTTATGCCTGGCTGCTGGAGCAGGCCTCACCCCATGTCATGTCTTCCCTGGGAACCGAATTTCGTCCCGTTCCCATAGTTATCCACCCCTATAATATAAACAGCAATGGCATGGTTGTCTGGGCCCCCAGCAGGATGGAACTGTACACCACACCCCCTTCCTCCGGAACAAGGCATAACTGGGAAAAACAACTCGTACTGCACGAAGCAAGGCATTTGGCGCAAATGCAACGGGCCGGGGAAAATTTTTTCCGTGTTTTCAGATGGTTCATCGGGCAACAATCGGAAGGTGTTGCTGTTGGGCTTTATTTTCCAAAGTGGATGCTGGAAGGGGACGCCACTATTACTGAAACATTCTATTCTGATGCGGGGCGTGGCAGGGAAGCCTCATTCCTCATGCCCTACAAAGCCAATTTTCTGGAGGGAAAAAATTTTTCTTACGATAAATGGCGGTTTGGCTCCTACCGGCATGCCGTACCGGACCATTACGCGCTGGGTTATATGAAACTTTCGGTCGCCAGGTTATTTTCAGGCGAAGACGCCCTGGGGCGCATATATGCGGATATTACAAAATACCCTTACTGGCCCTTTATCTATGGGAGAACATACCGCAGAAACTACGGATATGCTGCTGTAAAATTATGGGAACCCGCGGTTGAATACTATAAAAACATCTGGAAGGACCAGGATGCACGGAAAACAGACATACACCCCGGAGAACAGATCAACCATCCCGTAAAGGATTATGTCAGTTACCGCTCTGCAGCAGTGACAACTAACCCGGATGGGACACGTGTTTTGTTCTCCATCAAATCATCCCTGGCACAGACTGCCCGCCTGGTGCGTTTCACCTTTCCGGAAAAGACCCGGGAGGAAACTGTATGTTTGCTGGGCCAGATCAATTCGTCCCTTTGTGCTTCGGGCCCGTATTTATTCTGGAGTGAAACAGTGAGCGGTCCCCGTTGGTCTCATGAGAATTTTTCTGTCGTTGTCCGCTATAACACAGTAACAGGAGAAAAAAAGACCCTCCTGCCCCGGACCCGGTATTTCAATCCGTGTACCAGCCAGGACGGGAGCATGCTGGCCGTGATCCATTACCCTCCCGGGGGCGGTTCCGAGTTGCACCTGTTGAATCCCTGGACCGGAGAACTCCTGGATAGACACTCCGCTCCCCGCGGGGAACAGCTCACAGAAGCAGCCTGGCTGGATGACAACATTCTTTATCTCCTGATGGTCGGGGAAGAAGGGACCGGCATATACTCCCTGAACAGGGAGAAAAAAACATGGACACCGATTTTACACCCCGGCTTCCAGTCCATGACAGGATTGCAGATATCTGCAGGTCTTTTGTATTTCTCCAGCGACCGGGTTGACAATACCGATAATGTTTTCTGCCTGGACCCGGAAAGCGGGAATGTCCGGCAATATACAAACGCCAGGTTCGGGGCTTTTGACCCCCTGCCGCCTGTCCCTGACGTGGACAACCATCTGTATTATTCCAATTATTCCGTCCTTGGATATCAGCTGACCCGGCTGCATACCGACAGCCTTTTCAATAAACCAGTGGTTTGGCAGGAACAGACTGCAGATCCCTTTATCATGGCGTCTTCCCCGGATTTCAACATAGACACCCTGCGTGTTCCGGAAAATCTCTCCTATCCTGTACGAAAATACAGCAAAGTCCTGCATGCCTTCAGGATCCATTCATGGATGCCGTTTTATTTCAATTACAACGAAATAGAACAATTCACCTTCCAGACCTATTACCAGACCATAGCTCCCGGTGCCACCATAATGTCACAGAACACCCTGGGGACACTCACCTCTTTGCTGGGGTATTCCTACCATAAAGGATTTCACGCCGGTCACCTGAGACTGGATTATTCGGGGATACTCCCGGTTTTTTCCCTGAAACTGGATATAAACGACCGCTCACATGTACGTACATTTGCCCGGCAAGACCAAAACGGATGGACGTGGTTGAGAGACACCCTGGAGACACCGCTCATAGAAGCCTCCCTGCAGACTTACATTCCTTTCTCGTTCAACAGCCATGGATGGAAACGCGGACTGGTTCCCGCCCTGAGGTATGTCTTTTCCAATGACACGTACCGGGAACCTTTATCCGATAGCGATGTTTTCAGCCACATGTTCCAGGCCGGCCTGCAGTATTACCAGGTGGCCAACATGGCCCCAAGGGATATCTTTCCCCGGCTGGGCTTTGGTGTAAATGTCCAGACTGCTATATCGCACGGCACCCGGAATCTATTCAGCAGCATCCTGTACCTGCAGGCTTACGGATATCTTCCCGGTATCCTGAGAAACCAGGCTCTTAAGTGGAGTGCATCCTGGCAGCAGCAACAGGTAAAAGACCGTTACTTATACCTGGCCACCTTCGTTTCTCCCCCCAGGGGAATACAAGACAGGATCATGGCTCCCGTGAGTTTCAGGGCTTCGGCCGATTATGCCATTCCAATCTGGGCCGGTGATCCGTCCATTCCGGAGATCATCTACATCAAGCGTTTCCAGGTTATCCCGTTTGCCGATTACATGCAGACCCGGCAACAAGACAAAACCAAAGACCATTATTGGTCCGTCGGGGCCGACCTGCTTATGGATTTTCATATTTTCCGCATAGGGCCTCAACTCTCGGCGGGAGTGCGTTATGCTTACACCTGTGAAGACAAGCATCATTTTGAATTCCTGTTTTCCATACCCGCTTTTTACTAGTCATGATGAAATTTCTCCGTTTTTTCTCTCCATATGAATGGTTTCTTCTGATTACCATCATAGCACTCAACTTTGTAGTGTTTTTCATAACGGGAGAATGGGATGCCCTTTCAGCCATCGCTACCGTTTCAGGTGTTCTGTGTGTGGTCCTGGTGGCCAAGGGTCATATTTCCAATTACCTCTTTGGCTTGATACAGGTAAGCCTGTATACTTACCTCTCCTGGGGCGTGGGTTACTGGGGCGAGGTGGCCCTCAACGGATTGTATTATGTTCCCATGCAGTTTATCGGTTTCTTCATGTGGAGCAAACGCACCCGGGAAGGCAGCCGCACCCGTGTCAAGGCAAAAAACCTCACCACAAAACAACGCCTGGTACTGGCCGTGGTCTGCCTGGTTCTTACGGTGGCCGGCGCCCTGGTGCTTGACCACTTTGATGACCCTGCACCGCTTCTTGATTCCGCCACGACATTCCTCTCCATAGTGGCCATGTTTCTTATGGTGAAAACATATTCCGAGCAGTGGTATTTATGGATCGTGGTAAACCTGGCAACAATAACCATGTGGGGAATGGCCTTTTTCCGGGAGAATCAGGCGGGACATCTTGTCATTGCCTCTATGTGGTGCGTATACCTGCTTAACTCCATTCACGGGCTGGTGGTTTGGAAGAGGGCTGCCAAATCTGCAACGCTGACAAATTGACAGCCATCATTGCTCTGGCATTGATTTTGCCTTAGAACCATTCGTTGACTGAAAAATCACAAATTCTATAATTAACTTTTTAAATTTATCAAAGATGAAAATCAAACCTTTAGCAGATCGCGTAGTTGTTCAGCCGCAGGAAGCTGAGACCAAGACAGCCTCGGGACTTTACATTCCCGACACAGCAAAAGAAAAACCACAAAAAGGAAAAATCGTGGCAGCCGGAAGCGGAAAAAAAGATGAGCCTATGGAATTGAAAGAAGGTGACATGGTGCTTTACGGCAAATATGCCGGAACAGAAATCAACATTGACGGAGAAGAGTATCTTATTATGCGTCAATCAGATGTATTAGCCATTATTTAAATTAACCCAGTAAAAAACAAATTATCATGGCAAAAGAAATCAAATACAATATTGAAGCACGTTCCCTGATGAAAGAAGGGGTAGATGCTTTGGCAGATGCTGTTAAAGTCACTTTAGGTCCTAAAGGACGCAATGTGGTGATTGATAAAAAATACGGGGCGCCCCAGATTACCAAGGATGGTGTAACGGTGGCCAAAGAGATTGAACTGGAAGACCCGTTTGCCAACATGGGCGCACAGATTGTCAAGGAAGTCGCTTCCAAGACCAACGACCAGGCCGGGGACGGAACCACTACCGCAACCGTGCTGGCTCAGTCCATCATCAATGTGGGACTGAAGAACGTGACAGCCGGCGCCAATCCCATGAACCTGAAACGTGGTATAGACAAGGCCGTGGAAACCGTTGTGTCCAGCTTGAAGAAGCAAAGCCAGTCGGTGGGCGACGACCTGTCCAAGATTGAACAGGTTGCCGCTGTCTCGGCTAACAATGACCATGAAATAGGCAGGCTGATTGCAGAAGCCATGTCAAAGGTCAAGAAAGAAGGGGTTGTCACCGTTGAGGAAGCCAAAGGAACCGGTACAGAAGTAAAGGTGGTGGAAGGAATGCAGTTTGACCGGGGTTACATCTCGGCCTATTTCATCACCAATTCGGAAAAAATGGAAGCCGTCCTGGAAAATCCCCTCATCCTGATCACCGATAAGAAAATCTCGACCATGAAAGACCTTATGCCGCTGCTGGAACCTGTTGCCCAGAACGGCCGTTCCCTGCTGATCATTGCCGAGGATGTGGATGGTGAGGCTTTGGCAACTTTAGTGGTCAACCGCCTGCGTGGAACCCTGAAGATCGCCGCAGTAAAAGCCCCGGGCTTTGGTGACCGCCGCAAGGAAATGCTGGAAGACATCGCCATCCTGACCGGTGGGACTGTCGTTACAGAAGACAAGGGTATCCGCCTGGAATCCGCCACCATGGAAATGCTGGGTGCTGCCGAGAAAGTGGTCATAGATAAGGAAAATACGACCATCGTTAACGGTGGCGGTGAAAAGAAGGCCATTGACGGACGCGTTGCCCAGATTCGCAAACAAATGGAAATCACCACAAGTGATTACGATAAGGAAAAACTGCAGGAACGCCTGGCCAAACTTTCCGGCGGAGTAGCTGTACTGTACGTAGGGGCTGCTTCCGAGGTGGAGATGAAATCCAAGAAAGACCTGGTAGAAGACGCCCTGAACGCAACCCGTGCCGCCATTGAGGAAGGGTTCGTTCCAGGAGGCGGTGTGGCTTACATCCGCGCCATTGAAGATCTCAAAAAGCTGAAACCGGAAAATGACGACGAAGCTACCGGTATTGCCATTGTAGCCCGCGCCATTGAAGAACCCCTGCGCATGATTGTGGAAAATGCAGGACAGGAAGGCAGCATTGTAGCCCAGAAGGTCCGTGAAGGCAAAGCTGATTTTGGGTACAATGCCTGGACCGAGTCTTATGAGAATCTGTTTGCATCGGGTGTGATTGATCCTACCAAAGTGGCCAGGGTTGCCCTGGAAAATGCAGGCTCTGTTGCCGGCATGTTCCTGACTACCGAATGTGTTTTGGCAGAAAAGAAAGAAGAGACCCCCCCTATGCCGGCAGCTAATCCCGGGATGGGTGGAATGATGTAATAATCAGCGTTTTATAGCACTTAAGAACACGGCTGGCTTTTGACTGCCGTGTTCTTTTTTTTATGTATCTTCGTTTTTATGAAGACAATGCGCCTGCTGCCCTGGCTCGCTCTTTTGCTGACAGGATGCCAGGCAGATTCTCCGTCCGGTATCCAGGGTTTGTTCCTGGATTCTGACCAGAGTGCAGACACCTGGGAAGAAAGATTCCCGCTGGGCAACGGCAGACTGGGTGCCATGCCCGACGGAGGCATTGCCACTGAAAACATCATCCTGAACGAAAGTTCACTCTGGTCGGGATCCCCCGCAAAGGATCTGCGGGAGGGAACGCACCGGGTCCTTCCATTAATCCGGGAACTGCTTTATAAAGGCCGCATCGCGCAGGCCCAGGAGCTGATGTTCCGTTTTTTCAAGGCTCAAACAGCCGGATCGGACGAAAGCGCGGGGGCAGAAAGCACTTTTGGAAGCTACCAGGTTCTTGGCTCGGCGGTACTCGATTTTTTTTATGACTCTTCTCCCTCAGGAGCTAGAGGCTATAACAGGATTCTGGATGTTTCCACGGCCACGGCATTCACGTCCTTTGAAATTGACGGGATAACCTATACCAGGGAATGTTTTACCTCTATGGAAAACGACGTACTGGTCATGCACCTTTCTGCGTCGGTGCCGCATGCGTTGACTTTCCGTTCCACATTCACCCGCCCGGAACGGGCCCGTGTTTTTACGAGTGGCAATTCCCTGATCATGGAAGGCACATTAAGTTCGGGAGCGGCAGATGTTCAGGGCATGCGTTTTTATTCACGCATGGATGTAATTCCTTCCGGAGGCGGCAGGCTGTCTTTTGTTCAGGATTCCATCCTTCTGACGGGCGCCACGACGGCCACTGTGATCATATCTGCAACAACAGATTACCAGGTTCAGACCATGAGCCTGAGCAGGGACTCCTCTTTTATGAGACATGCCGATTCGCTGGCCTTACGTGCCCGCGGGGAATCTTACCCTGATTTGAAGAAGAACCATGTGGACAGGTACCAGTCGCTTTTTCACCGGGTTCATTTACAGCTTCCCGATTCCGCGGCGTTCTTTTTTCAGTACGGGCGCTACCTGCTCATCTCTTCCACCCGTGAGGGATTGCTACCTCCCAACCTGCAGGGCCTGTGGACCCCGTATGTGCAAACCCCGTGGAACGGGGCATATGACATGAACCTGCACCTGCAGATGAACTTATGGCCTGCCTTGAAAACAAACCTTGCCGAGTTGCACCTTCCCCTGCTTGACTTTACTGCCCGGTTGGCGGAAAAGGGCAGGGCAACAGCCGGGGAATACTACAATGCTCCGGGGTGGGTGGTGCATTCCAGAACCAATCTCTGGGGATTTACCGCCCCCGGCCACGTCACCGCATGGGAGGCATATAATGTGGGCGGAGCGTGGCTTTGTTCACATTTGTGGGAGCATTACCGCTATACCATGAATGCCGGCCTGCTGCGGCAACAGTACCCTGTTATGAAGGAAGCTGCCCTTTTCTATCTTTCCACCCTGATGGAAGAACCCCGTCAGGGGTGGTGGGTTCCCGCACCATCCATGTCTTACGGCAACCTGTATTACGTGTTGGATGAAAGCTCTCCCGATAAATTGTCTGTACCACTATTCCTGTGTATGGGCTCTGCAGCAGACGTTCAGACTATACGGGAATTGTTTTCAAATGTAATCTCTGCGAACAAAATCCTGATGAACACAGATGATTTTCCCCTGGTATACAAGCTGGAAGAAGCCTTGGACCGGCTGCCTCGGGATAAGGCCGGTCCAACCGGGGCCCTGCAGCGGTGGTTATACGATTATCCCGAAGAAGACGTCCGCCTGCGCAATATCCCGCATCTTTATGCATTGTATCCCGGGAGTGAAATGACTGTAAAAGACACCCACCTGCTGGAGGCATGCCGTACCTCACTCGAGAGAATGGGCAGCGGCGGGTCGGGCTGGCAAATGGCATGGAATATAAACCTGCTGGCCAGGCTTGGAGATGGTGCCGGGGCTGCAGGAATCCTGAGAGATATGATGTCTCCGGCACTGAAAGAAAGCCCTTCCCCATACCTTAACCGTGGCATGGGAACGGTCACAATGCTGGGCCCTGGAATCTATCCCAACGGCTTTTCATCCAATCCTCCGTTCCAGATTGACGGCAACCTCGGGGCCTGTGCCGGCATTGCAGAAATGCTGCTTCAAAGTCACCAGGGATTTATCGAGGTGCTGCCGGCCATACCTCCGGAATGGGAACCGGGTGGTTCTTTTTCAGGACTTTGTGCACGGGGGGGCGCCACCGTGACGTGTACCTGGAAAGACGGCCAGGTACGTGAAATCATACTCTGCGCTACGGCCGCCAACACTTTCCTGCTTAAAGTCCCGGAAAATTTCCACCGAATAAAAAAGAAATATATCTCTATTTCTCTGAATAAGGGAGAACAAATAACTTTACATTCACGGAGTAAAATTTAAATCTAATCTAATCCATGACCACTATCAGAAAGACAAGCGATTTCCGCATCGGATGCCACCTTTCCGCATCGGAGGGCTACCTGTCCATGGCCAAAACTGCCGTTCAGACAGGTGCCAACACCTTTCAATTCTTCACGCGCAATCCCCGGGGCGGGGCGGCAAAACAAATAGATCCGGAAGATGTGTCTTCCTTCCTTGAATATTCAAAACAAAACGACATAGGTCCCATCCTGGCACATGCCTCCTATACCATGAACCTGTGCGCAGCCGAAGAACGTATCCGGGAATTTGCCCTCAATACGCTCATTGACGATCTGTACCGGATGGAATTCACTCCCGGCAACCTGTATAACCTGCACCCGGGAAGCCATGTACAACAGGGTGTTGAAAAAGGCATAGCCCTGATAGCCGGGGCTCTGAACTCGGCGATAACAAAAGAACAGACCACCTGGGTCCTGCTCGAGACAATGGCCGGAAAAGGAACCGAGATAGGCAGGTCCTTTGAAGAGCTCAGGGCCATTATTGACCGCATTCAGATCCGGGATCGCGTGGGCGTTTGCCTGGATACATGCCATATTTTTGATGCCGGTTATGACATTAAAGACAATACAGACCAGGTGCTGGAAACATTTGACAAAGTGATAGGGCTGGAGCGGCTGAAGGCAATCCATATCAACGACACAAAAAATCCTTATCAGAGCCATAAGGACCGGCACGAAACCATAGGCAACGGGTACCTGGGTATTGAAACATTCCGCAAGGTGATCAACCATCCGGCGCTGAGGCACCTGCCTTTCTACCTGGAAACACCCAATGAGCTTCCGGGGTATGCCAGGGAAATCGCCTTGTTAAAAACAGAGCGAACAGGGGCATAGGCGGCCAGGAACCCGATTCCCAGCACGGTGAATGAAACCAGGAGCATATCAATCCACTGGACATCTACCGGGTAATCTGTCACTATAAAACTTCCGGGGAGTGATATCAGTCCGAACCGGGCCTGGATGAAGCACAGAAACAGGCCTGCTATCATCCCTGATGCCCAGCCTAAAATAGAAATGAGCCATCCTTCCATGATGAAGACCCTGCTTATGAGCCCGGGTCGTGCACCCATGCTGGCAAGCACCGCAATATCCTCCTTTTTTTCAAGGATGAGCATGCTCAGTGAACTGAGCACATTGCTGGAAATGATCACCAGTATAAAACCCAGCAGGAAAAATATAATCACTTTCTCTGTGGTCATCATCCTGTACAGGGTTTCGTTCTGCTGGTACCGTGTAAGCACCGTATAGGACGGTCCCAGCCTTGTATCAAGGTCCTTTTTAAGTGATCTGGCGTCCTTCTTGCCATGTACCCTGATCTCAACATGGGATACCCTTTGCTGATAGTTTAAAAGCCTTCTGGCTGTTTCCAGCGGGACCAGAATATGGTCGGCATCGTAACGCTGTTCCACAGAAAAAATGCTTGCCGGAAAGAGTTTTTCCCGTTTCAGGGAGGCCATGGGATTGAGAGGAGAAAAAACGGCATCTTTCTTTGGATAGTAAATCCATAAGGGATCTACAAAGGCGACATTCATACCCAGGTTGTTGGCCAGGGCCCTCCCCACAATGGCTTCTTCCACCTCTCCGAAATAAACGTTGAATGTGCCGCTTATAATGTGTTTCTGCAAGGGAGAGGTGGCAATAAAAACACTGTCCACCCCTTTCATTGTGGCCACTGCCTGCTGGTTCCGGTATTGTAAAAACACCGTTTCTTCAATGACAGGGCAAAACGCGGCAACCCGCCGGTCGTTCTTAAGGTATGAAAGCTCCTGCAGTCCCGCCATGGTTTTTCCTTCCGTACTTTTTATCACCAGGTCGGGATCAAACGTATTGTACATGCCCTTGACCAGGTTGTCAAAACCGTTATATACAGACATGACCACAACCAGCGCCATGGTGCCCAGGGCGATCCCTGTTGCACTGATGGCCGATATCACATTGATGATCTGCCTGGATTTCTTAGCCAGCAAATACCTCCATGCAATGAAAAAGGCAAGTTTCAAAATGACGGCTTGTTTATTTTTTCAGTAATTCGTCAATGTGCTGGGCGTAATCCAGTGAATCGTCCAGAAAAAACACCAGTTCCGGAACAATACGCAGTTGCCTGGCTACACGCCGCCCCAGTTCTCCGCGAATGGTCCGGTTCTGCTCCTGTACCTGCTTTAAAACATCTTTTGCTTTTTCAGAAGGAAAAACACTGATCCAGACATGTGCCACAGAAAGGTCGGGACTGATCCGCACGTGCACTACAGAAATCATGGTTCCGTTGTAAGCAACGGGGCCCTTTGCCCGGAAGATTTCCGAAAGATCCTTCTGTATCTGTCGAGACACCTTTAATTGTCTGGTGTTCAAATCTGCTGCTGGTGCTTTCATAATCAATAGACTTTAATAATAAAGTAATTCTTTTTCCCTTTCTGTACCAGCAGGTATTTTCCCTGGATAAGCATGGACCGGTTGACAACCATATCTGCAGAATCAACTTTTTCCTTGTTCAGGCTCAGGCCGCCACCCTGGATCAGTTTCCTGCATTCTCCCTTCGAAGTCAGAACAGATGTCCGGACTGCCAGTAAATCGGTCACGGTCATGGGAAGTTCACTTTCAGACAATTCAAATTGAGGGACTCCGTCAAAAACCGACAGAAAAGTTCCTTCGTCCATGACTATAAGTTGTTCCTTTGTCCCGCCACCAAACAAAATCCTGGAAGCTATAACAGATTTGTTATATTCTTCTTCTCCATGAACCATTTTTGTTACATATTCCGCTAAAACGCTTTGCAATAACCTCTTATGAGGTTCTTCCCTATGGGCTTCTATGTGCTTTTCTATGGTTTCTCTGCCGAGAAGGGTGAATATTTTTATATATTTTTCTGCATCCTCATCGCCAACGTTCATCCAGAACTGATAGAACGCATAGGGAGTGGTCTTTTCCGGATCAAGCCACACATTTCCTGATTCGGTTTTGCCAAACTTTCCTCCGTCCGCTTTGGTGATCAGGGGACATGTCAGGGCAAAGCATTCTCCTCCTTCCTTTCTCCTGATCAGTTCGGCGCCGGTAGTGATATTGCCCCACTGGTCCGATCCGCCCATCTGCAATTTGCACCCGTAATGCCTGTATAAATGCAGATAGTCATACCCCTGCAGAAGCTGGTAGCTGAATTCGGTGAAGGACATCCCTTCCGCATCTTCTCCCGATAGTCTTTTACGGACAGAATCCTTGCTCATCATGTAATTGACGGTAATATGCTTTCCTATGTCCCGTATAAAATTCAGGAACGTATAGTCTTTGGTCCATTCATAGTTGTTGAGCAAAAGGGCTCCGTTGCGTCTGGTCTGGTCAAAATCCAGAAAGCGTACCAATTGCTTCCTGATGCATTCCTGGTTGTGATGCAACGTATTTTCGTCAAGAAGGTTTCTCTCAGATGATTTCATGGACGGATCCCCTATCATCCCGGTTGCTCCTCCTATGAGGGCAATGGGTCTGTGTCCGGCTACCTGAAAATGCTTCAGCATCATTACGCTTACCAGGTGACCTATGTGCAGCGAGTCGGCTGTCGGGTCAATGCCCACGTAAGCCGTGGTCATTTCCTTGTTGAGCAAATCTTCGGTACCCGGCATGATGTCGTGGATCATACCCCTCCAGGTAAGCTCTTCAATAAAATTATTCTTCTTCATCCGTTGTCTTGGTATGTTTTGTGCAAAGGTAAAGAATAAAAATTTGTACTTTAGTGGGTTATTTTACTTTTATGATCAGGAGACTGCTATTACTCACAACGCTTCTGGCGCTTTTCACTTCCTGCGACAAGTGTGGGGAAGAAGAGCGGGAGGAAGCCCCGCTGCTAACCCAGCAGGTAAACAAGTATATGCTGGAATTGATGGAAGAAGTTTACCTCTGGGAAAAACATATCCCAGACACTTTAGACATACGCTACGAATTCGATGAGTTTGCTTTTTTTGAAAAGTTGTGTTATCGTGCCGAGGACCGCTGGTCGTTCATTACAGATGATGTACAGACCTTGCTCGAGGGAGGTGAGGGTGTGGAAACAACCTTTGGATATTCCCTTGCCTTTGGCACATTCTCCAATACAGGGAATTATTTTGCCATTGTCCAATATGTTTATCCCCAGACCCCTGCGGCTGAAGCCGGGGTGCAACGCGGCACCATTTTTATAGAAGCCGGCGGAAAACCCATAACAAAAGACAATTACACCACCCTCTTCTATGCTCCCGCGCTGGAACTTACCCTGGGTGAACTCAGGAACGGAACCATATACAAGAGCGGGGCCGTTTCCTTAACAGCACGCAAGCAGAACCTGAATCCGGTAATTGCTCATAAAATCCTGTCCGATCAAACCAGAAAAGTGGGTTATATCTGCTATACCGATTTCTTTGGAGGTTCGCAGGAGTTGTTTTTTCCCGTTTTTCAGGACTTTAAAAATCAGGGCGTTACAGATGTAGTTCTGGATCTGAGGTACAACCTGGGAGGATATCTGAGTGTGGCGAGTGCGCTGGCAGGCGTGCTTTGTCCTGCCCGGTGTCTGAACGGTAATACCATACTCATTACCAAATCCTGGAACGACCTGTACCAGAAATACTGGAAAGACAATAACCGCAGTGACATGCTTTACGAATACTTCCCCAAGCTTTCCGATACCCCGCTCAACCTTAACCTCTCGCGTCTTTTTATACTGACAGGACATAATACGGCCAGCGCGTCCGAACTGACCATATGCGGCCTGGATCCTTATATGGATGTGATTATGGTGGGAGATGTTACAAGAGGGAAGTACACCGCGGCCATGGTTTTCCACCCCGAGGAAGACACACAGATAAAGAACTGGGGAACACAACCTATCGTATATAAATATGCCAATTCGCTCGGCATTACGGATTTCAAAGACGGATTCACTCCCGATTACCGGGAAGAAGACGTACTGCTGGGGGATGTCTATCCCCTGGGAGACCCGCGTGAAGCCCTCCTGGCCCGTGCTTTGTCTCTGGCCGGAATGAGCCCGGCTGCCTCGCCTGATGTCCATACCAGAATTCAACTTCCGGAGGTTTTATATGAAACTGATTTTCTCTGCAGACCCGCCGGATTGTCCCACCATTTGATTGACAAATAACCATATCCTTCATGAAACCTGCTAAATCAATTATCATTCTGGCCCTGCTGCTGGCCTTCATTGCCAACCTCCCACCTGCTTTTTCTCAAACCTTGCACACGCCGCGCACCAATCTTGAAATGCAACTATCAGCCATTGATGGTGTGACCGAGGTTTTCAGGCTCGAAAGCACTGAATTTGAAGAGAAATTCCGCATTCGCATGCGCCAGATGGTTAACCATGATGACATTGTATACGGCTTGTTTGAGCAACGGGTTTTCATTATGCACGCCGGGTATGATCGTCCCACAATATTTGTGACAGAAGGCTATGACGCCGGATATGCCGCCAGGCCGGGATACAGGGAAGAATTGTCCCGACTGCTGAATGCCAATCTGATTGTTGTGGAACACCGTTTTTTTGGTGAATCTGTCCCCTCTCCGCGCATGTGGGAATTTCTTGATGTTCAGTCAGCCATGACGGACTTGCATAAGATCCGGGAAAACCTGGCAGCCCTCTATCCCGGCAAATGGATTGCCACAGGGATAAGCAAAGGAGGGCAGACCGCACTGATGTACCGGACCCTGTATCCCGATGATGTGGATATAACCGTCTGCTACGTCGCCCCACTTTGTCAGGGAGTGGAGGACGGAAGACACGAGCCTTTCATTGCCAATAAGGCAGGAACGCCTGAAGCCCGCAGGAAGGTGCTGGAATTTCAGAAAGAAGTTTTAGTCCGCAGGGACAGCCTTATGCCGCTCTTCGAAAAATTCTGCGATACGACTGGACTTCACTTTACCCGGCCTGTGAACGAAATATTTGACTACTGCGTTCTGGAATATTCCTTTGCCTTCTGGCAATGGGGAACAGATCCGGAAACGATCCCGGACCTGCAGGCTCAGGACACGGTTCTTTTTGCCCACCTGTTAAAAATCGCTTCTCCGGATTATTTTGTCAGGGATTCACCTACCATGCCCTTTTTCATACAGGCAGCGCGCGAACTGGGCTATTACGGTTATGACACAAAGCCTTTCCGGTTCAAAACACCCCGCACGCGCTTTGTCCCTGAAAAAGAAAAGAAAAGCCTGTTTGGCAAACAAAAGGAACCCGGCCAAGAGGCAGTTCGGGCAAAGGATTCAGTCCGGAAAGAACCTGCCGGAGAATGGGTTACTAAGAAGTATCCCGCCATGGAGCTTAAAACTGCAAACCGTTATCTGAAAGACCTTTTCTTACCCGATTTCTACAAACCGCTTTTTAATAGATCCATGTACCGGTTGCAACGTGATTTTGTGAAAAAAACCGATGCCCGCCTGGTATTCATATATGGTGAATGGGACCCGTGGACGGCTGCTGCCGTTCCTGACCCGGGAAAACCCAATGTGTTGTACTATGTGCAACCCGGCGGGAGCCACCGTGCCCGAATTGCCACCCTGCCTGAATCTATGAAAGAAGCATTGCAGAAGGAACTGGAATCCTGGCTGAACGAATAATTTTTTATGGACTCTTTCACTCCCCTTACCCTAAACGATCAGGATATTATTAAGCCGTATCTGCTTAAAGCAGGCAAAGCGGCCAATGAATACAGCTTTGCCACCTTGTATATGTGGTCCGGAATATACCATACGGATTTCCGGATCATACCCTGCTGCCAGGACCGGCTGCTGTTGATAAGAAGCCGCAGGGATATTGCGGAACCTTTTCATTTTTTATATCCAATGAGCCTGAACGGCCCCGTTGCAGCGGATACTGCCCTGAAAGCCCTGTATGCAGTATCGGGCGATGTCCCTTTCATAGTTGGTGCGCTTTCTGAAGAAGAAGCCGGTCAGCTGGCCGCCATAACTGCTGTTCCCGTTGACGTGCAACCTCTGCGGGATTCCTACGACTACCTTTACCATGCCTCTGATCTGGCCCATTTGCAGGGAAAGAAATACCAGACTAAAAGGAATCACCTGAACGCTTTTATTAATGCATATCCGGGCTATGAGTCCCGGAATATTACGCCGGAAAACATCCCTGCCTGTCTTGAAATGAATGATGCATGGTGCCGGCTCATGGGCTGCAACCAGGATGTGGGGCTAGGACAGGAGGCCTGCGCCGTACGAAGGGCTTTCAGTGGTTTTGAGGAATTGGGATTGGAGGGTTTAATGGTGCTGATAGAAGGAAAAATAATTGCCTATACCCTGGGGGAATTATTGACCAAAAACACCTGGCTGGTCCACGTGGAAAAGGCATTCCCCGAATTCAGGGGCGCCTACCAGGCGGTTAACCTGCTCTTTGTCCGTTATGCAATGGAGAAGTATCCGCACGTGGAATATATCAACCGGGAGGATGATTCAGGAGATATGGGGCTACGCAATGCCAAGATGAGTTACCGTCCGGCTTTTTTTGCAGAAAAGTATATGGTGCGGTTCAACCAACCAACCACACCATGACGTGGTCGTCCAATATTTTGTATTCAAGGGTGAACGCCTCTTTATAGCCATCCTTTTGATAAAAAACGGCGTCTATTTCGCCTGATTCCCTGGGGGTGAATCTGTCAACTTCCATTTGTTCAACGTAATCCACATCGGGCTGCGACATATATTTGAACAAGGCTTCTTTGACACACCATATTAAGGCCAGCTGCTGTTGACGGACCTCGGGCCTTTCCGAAAGGAACTCCTTTTCAGATTCTCTGACGGCTTTTTTTTCAACTGCGTTAAAATTGCGGCCAAGTGATTCAATATCAATCCCCACGCTGTTTTCCGGGTGTGTCAGAACGCACGCAAAACGTCGTGTATGGGCTATGCTCAGTTCTACAATGGAGTTTTGTAGAAACGGCCTTCCGTTTTCATGATAGCCCAGGTATACCTTTTCCTGGAATATGTGGTGAAGAATGGCCCGGACGGCAAGACGCTCCAGCCGGCGCTGGGGATTTGTGATGTAGGAGAGCTCTTCCTGTTCTTCATTGGGAAGAGTGCAAATTTCCTGTAATTGTTCCTCGGTTTCGGTGATTTCCCAGACAACAATTTGCGCCCCGTTCTTAAATTGTTCTTGATAGTACAATCCCATATTTGCCGTAAATATAAGAACAAATCCGAAATCCTAAATTTTGAAAAGGCCAAAAAATGCAGATCCGCTTCCTGTCATAGAGGCATAGACCGCCCCTTCCTCATAAAGGGCCTGTTTATATTGACTTGTCTGGGGGTATTTCTGAAAGACAAATTTTTCAAAATCATTTCCGATAGTATACCGCCATTTATCAACAGGTTGAAGCAAAAGGTCACGCAAAGGCACCCGGTTGTTCTGTGGATTTACCGATGCATAAGCCTCGGCAGTGGAAATAAATAAGGGAGGGAAGCGCAATTCGATACGGTAAGGACTCAGATCAATGGCAAAAGGTTCCAACACATCCCCCTTTCCGGAGGCCAGGTAAGGCATGGCGGGTGGCGGCTGGATAAAGAAAGGAACATCACTGCCCATCTGCAGGGCATAAGGCATCAACTCCCTCAGGCTCAAACCCAAAGCAAAATGCTTGTTCAGGACCTGAAGACATACAGCCCCGTCAGAGGACCCCCCTCCCAGGCCTGACCCCGGAGGGATCTGCTTGTAAAGATGAATCTTTACAGGAGAGAGCTTGTAATGTGCTGAAAGCAGGCGGTAAGCTGTAATGCAAAGATTGGATGACAGGGGCCCGGGGACCGGAAGCCCGTAAAGAAACAGTTGCACATCTTGTTGTGCACCCGGAGCATCGGTTATTTCCAGGATATCGCACAGGGGGTGCGGGGCAAAAAGTGTTTCAATGTTGTGGTAACCGTCTGCCCGTTTTTCAAGCACGTGCAATCCCAGGTTTATCTTGGCAAAAGGATATGCTACGGTAGTGGCCATGAAGAAGCTTTTAACTGCATTTTGAATACCCGCAACTCATGCATAAAAGGCAGCCTTCCTGGTATATCAGGTTACCTGCACCGCACTTTTCACATTCAGTACCGGAGGAATCCTTTGTCCCGTTGGGGATATACCTCTTGAGGGCTCTTTCTACGCCGGTCCGCCAATTGTTGATCGTCTGACTGTCCAGTTCCAGTGAAGAAACCAGGTGCACCACCTCTTCTACCGGAAGGCCGTTGCGTAAGACACCTGATATCAATTTGGCATAATTCCAGTAAGCCTGGTTGAACATGTGAGAAATGCCTCCAACCGTGTTGGGATAGCCGTATTTGTCAATAAAGCTGAAATCGTAGCGGGATCCTTTAGGCTCTACAACCTTGATAACCTTTCCCATCGTGATTGATTTGGGAATGACCCGGGTGTCCTCGTCCAGTTTACCTGTAAAGATTTCGTATGGCCTTCCTTCATACAGCCCCACGAATGCGATCCATTGTTCGTTGGCATTTTTGAACCGGATAACTTCTGCTTCCAGTTCTACCGGCCGCTCTTTGGGCATTGATTTCATGAGTTTTCCGCCTTTCTCCGGAGAATCAGCGGCAACCAGGACTCCAGTACGGCTTCCGTCCCGGTACACCGTTATGCCTTTGCAGCCCCATTCCCAGGCGGTTTTGTAAACCTTGGCCACCATTTCCTCCGAAATGTCGGCGGGCAGGTTTACGGTAACGCTAATGGAATGATCCACCCATTTCTGCAACTGGCCCTGCATCTTAACCTTGGCAACCCAATCCACATCATTTGAGGTTGCTTTGTAATAGGGTGATTCCTGAACCAGTTCCTGCAAGGCATCCTTATCCATCCGCATGACTTTTTTCCTGTCATAACCGTTGATCTGTGCCCAATCAAGGAATTTGTGGTGGAATACGTTATATTCTTCAAAGGCATCTCCCAGTTTATCGGTAAAGGATATGTTCGCGTTCTTATCATTTGGATTAACCTTTTTACGACGCTGATAAACAGGCATAAAGACCTGTTCTATTCCACTTGTTGTTTGGGTCATCAGGCTGGTGGTCCCTGTGGGGGCAATGGTTAACATGGATATATTGCGCCTTCCTGTTTTAATCATCTGCTGGTACAATTCCTCGTCTTCCTGGCGTATGCGTTCTATCATGGGATTGCGCAACTCTCTGTTGGCCTCATACAGGGGAAATGGTCCCCTTTCCTGGGCCATGATGACCGATGAGCGGTAAGCTGACAGTGCCAGTGTTTTTTGTACCTGTACGCCGGTCTGGATGGCTTCCTCCGACCCGTAGCGCAGGCCCAGGGCGGCCAGCATGTCTCCTTCCGCTGTGATACCTAAGCCGGTACGCCTTCCACCCAATGTTTTTTCCTTGATCTTGAGCCACAATTCCCGTTCGGTCCTTTTAATTACTTCTTCTTCAGGATCCTTATCGAGCTTTTCAATGATCCGGTCTATCTTTTCCATTTCCAGGTCCACCAGGTCGTCATTCAGCCTCATGGCCTTAATCACGTGCTCCTTGAAAAGGGACACATTAAACCTTGCCTCGGGGGTAAATGGTTTTTCCACATAGGAATACAGATTAATGGCTATCAGCCGGCAGGAGTCATAGGGACACAACGGAATTTCCCCGCAGGGGTTGGTGCTCACCGTCCTGTAGCCCAGATCTGCATAGCAGTCGGCCACCGATTCACGAAGGATCGTATCCCAGAACAACACGCCGGGCTCTGCCGATTTCCAGGCGTTGCGAATAATCTTTTTCCACAGGGCCGACGCGTCTATTTCTTTTTTGTACTTGGGATTTACCGCATCAACAGGGTACTGCTGGATATATGGCTTGCCCGACAACGCCGCCTGCATGAATCCGTCATCAATTTTAACAGACACATTGGCTCCTGTTACCTTGTTCTGTTCCAGCTTGGCATCTATGAACTGTTCTGCATCGGGGTGCTTGATCGAGATGGACAGCATCAATGCTCCGCGCCTTCCGTCCTGGGCTACCTCCCTTGTTGAGTTGGAATACCTTTCCATAAAGGGGACCACTCCTGTTGATGTCAGGGCCGAGTTCAGCACCGGAGAACCCCCGGGGCGGATGTGGGACAGATCGTGACCAACACCCCCGCGGCGCTTCATCAGCTGTACTTGTTCTTCGTCTATTTTGAGGATTCCCCCGTAAGAGTCAGCGGGTTTTTCGTGGCCTATTACAAAACAATTGGACAGGGAAGCTATCTGGTGATCATTCCCGATGCCGGACATGGGTCCTCCCTGTGGAATAACGTATCTGAAATGGTCCAGCAAATGAAAAATATTTTCTTCATTCATTGGATTCGGATATTTTTTTTCTATCCTGGCAAACTCACGGGCCAACCTCCGGTGCATGTCTTTGGGTGTGCATTCGTAAAGGTTCCCAAAAGAGTCTTTCATGGCATATTTGTTTATCCATACCGAGGCAGCCAGGTCATCTCCGTTGAAATACTCCATTGTTTTTGCCAATGCTTCCTCGTAGGGAAAAATTGCCTTAGCATTCTTTGCTTCAGAATCCATCACGCTATAAATAAGAAGGTTACTAATTATCTTTTTTCCTCAGTGGAAAAGGGAATTGCAAGTTAGTTCAAACGTTTCTTGATTGACAGAGAGCATGTGAAAAGATATGCACAAAATTTTTAACAACAATGCATGGTGCAATGTGAACATCTTGTGAATTCGCCACGCAACCTGCTTTCTACCATTTTTTCCAATCTTGAACGTATAGGCTGGGTGTGCACCCGGTCCAGTACATCCTGGACAAAAGCCATCTGCTGGAGCATTTGCGCTTCGGCCAGTGATATTCCCCTCGACCGCAGATAAAAAAGACCCAGTTCATCCAGGCGTCCAATGGTTGCCCCGTGCGAACATTTTACGTCGTCTGCATAGATTTCAAGTTGTGGTTTGGTGGTGATCTTGGCTTCACGGGTCAGAAGCAGGTTGTGATTGGCCTGGTAGGCTTCGGTCTTCTGCGCCCCGGGAGAGACGTATATGGCCCCGTTGAAATAAGCTCTGGCCTTGTTGTCCAGAATCCCCTTGAACAGCTGTTGTGAGTTGCAGCCTGCGCTATCGTGACGTACGGTTATGTCATACTGAATCTCCTGTTCTCTGTCGGCAAGATAAAGTCCATCCAGGTTGCACGTGGCTCCCGGCTGTGGCATATTCACCTGTACCTTGTTTTGTATGGTCCCTCCGTAAAGACTCAGGATGTGGCAATCAAGTTGTGAGTCTTTTGCAAGATTGGCCTTGATGTCAAGCCAGTACCTGGAATGTTCGTGTTCATTCTGCATGAAAAGAATATCCAGTCTGGCTCCCTGCCCCAGTGTTATCTGTGAAAAACGGAAAGTCCTGTACAGGTATTCATTCAGGGTGTGATCACAGACTATGATCTGTGCAGAAGCGCCTGCAGCCAGCTCCCAGGAATTTGAAAATTCAAGGGGTTGCGGAAGGTCTTCACTGCGCACACTGATAATCTGTATGGGTTCATCTGAATGATCCCCGGTGATATGCAACCGCAGGCCCAACTGGTCCGGTCCTTTTTGCAACACGATCCCGCCTGAATCAGATCCGGGTTCCTGCAAGATCCCGTCCACCAGGAATACCTGCCTGATATTGGCGTTGGGAACGGTACAACTGAAAACGCGCCGTACTTCCGGCATATAGGTATACTCAGTCATGGCTAATTAATGATATGATCGTATCCCCTGGTTTCCACCTCAGCCGCCAGTTCTTTCCCGGCTGTCCTGATAATCTGTCCCTTGTAAATAACGTGTACAATGTCGGGTACAATATAATCGAGCAGGCGCTGATAATGTGTGATGACCACAAATGCATTTTCCGGCGTTTTCAATTGATTGACACCCTGTGCTACTACACGCAATGCATCAACGTCCAGCCCACTGTCGGTTTCGTCAAGAAAAGCAAGCCTGGGTTCGAGCATGGCCATCTGGAATATCTCGTTCCTTTTCTTTTCTCCACCCGAAAAGCCCACATTCACACCCCTGCCCACAAAAGAAGGATCCATCTGCACAATGGCCATTTTCTCACGCATGACTTTGAGAAACTCTCCTGATGACAACGGAGGCAGGTTTTTGTATTTTCTTTGTTCGTTAACGGCAGCTTTCATGAAATTCACGTTGGTCAGACCCGGTATCTCTACAGGATACTGGAATCCAAGGAATAACCCCATTCGTGCCCTGTCCTCCGGAGCCATAGCAAACAGATCCTGTCCCATAAAATGGGCAGATCCTCCGGTAACGGTAAACATTTCCCTGCCTGCCAGCACGGCCGCCAGGGTGGATTTTCCGGACCCGTTCGGTCCCATGATCGCGTGAATCTCTCCCTGCTTTATTTCCAGGTTTATTCCCCTGAGGATTTCCTTGTCCCCGATTTTTACATGTAAATCTTTAATGCTTAACATAACATTTTTTGTTTTTCCCACTCCTTCTTCCAGTGAAACACCCCAATAATATTCAAGGCCAGGTAGCATACAGCAACTATTGGCATAAATACCAATCCGGCAGACACATACAGAATTACATTCCCTATGTTCAGGGCTACCCAGAATATCCAACACTCCCATTTTTTCTGGGCAGCCAGGATCTGCGCCATAAGCATCAGACCAGCTACCAATGAATCAAGGTACGGCGTCCTGGCAGGTGGAAACGCCTGCGAAATGAGATGAAGTTTTGTCAGAACAAATCCCCAGACCAGCACTATACAGGCTAACAGGATAACAACCATCACCCGTTGCCGGTTGTTGAGAAAAGTTATCCTGAGCTGGTTTTTCTTGTTTTTTTCATCCTGACGGGGCCTGGTCCAGCGGTACAATCCATAGATGTTGATCCCCAGTGAAACAGGCTGTAATAACATGTTGGTATACAAACTTTTCTGAAGAAACATCATGAATAGCAGGGCTGTGTACACGAAGCCTATCCAGTAATTAATGGCACGTGCCAGGCTTGCCAGCAGAACTGAAGTCAGTCCAAAGAGAACAGCAAAAAATTCCAGGTAGGAGATGCCTTGTCCCCCTATCTCAAAAAAAACATTGTGCAGGTTAAAAAATTCTTTCATCAGCCAACAGTGCCCTCCAGCGAGAGGTTTAACAATTTCTGAGCCTCAACGGCAAACTCCATGGGCAACTTATTCAACACTTCACGTGCATAGCCGTTCACTATCAGACCTACAGCGTCTTCCGGTCCTATCCCCCGCTGCAGACAGTAAAAGAGCTGATCTTCACCAATCTTGGAAGTGGTGGCTTCGTGTTCCACAACAGAACTTTCGTTGCCGTTTTCAATAACCGGAAATGTATGGGCGCCGCATTTGTCTCCGAGCAGCAACGAGTCGCATTGGGAGTGGTTCCTGGCATTTTCAGCTCCCGGCAGTATCCTGACCAGCCCGCGGTATGAATTCTGGCTGTGTCCGGCCGATATGCCTTTGCTTACAATGCGGCTGCGGGTGTTTTTCCCGATATGGATCATTTTTGTTCCGGTGTCGGCCTGCTGGTAATTGTTTGTGACGGCAACCGAGTAAAATTCACTTACCGAATTGTCCCCCTGCAAAATAGTCGACGGGTATTTCCAGGTAATGGCCGAGCCTGTCTCCACCTGCGTCCAGTAAAGCCGGGCATTGGTTCCCTTGCAGATTCCCCTCTTGGTAACAAAATTGTAAATGCCGCCTTTACCTTGCGAATCGCCCGGATACCAGTTCTGGACCGTTGAATATTTTACCTCGGCATCCTGCATGACCACAATTTCAACCACTGCTGCATGCAGCTGGTTTTCATCCCGCTGAGGTGCCGTGCATCCTTCCAGGTAACTCAGGTAAGAGCCTTCTTCGGCCACAATTAGTGTTCGTTCAAACTGCCCGGTACCGCGGGCGTTGATTCTGAAATAACTGGACAGTTCCATGGGACAGCGAACGCCTTTTGGAATATAGCAGAAGGATCCGTCGGAAAACACCGCCGAATTAAGGGCTGCAAAGAAATTGTCTCCCACGGGCACTACACTGGCCAGGTACTTTCTGACCAGGGAAGGATAGTCCCTGACCGCCTCGGAAAAAGAACAAAAAATGATCCCTTTCTCGGCCAGGGTTTCTTTAAACGTGGTCTTTACCGAGACAGAATCAAATATGGCATCGACGGCCATTCCGGCCAGCACGTTCCTTTCGTGCAGGGGAATGCCCAGTTTGTCAAAGGTATCGGCCAAAACGGGATCAATCGTTCCCGTTTCTGTTCCGGATGCAGGTTTTTTGGGCGCTGCATAATAAATAATATCCTGGTAATCAATCGGAGGAATGGTCAGATGAGCCCATTGAGGCATTCTCATAGTCTGCCATCTCCGGAAGGCGTTGAGCCGGAATTCAAGCAGCCATTCAGGCTCTTCTTTTCTTACAGACAACATCGTTATGATGTTTTCATCCAATCCTTTTGGAAAAACATCCTGCTCCAGATCCGTCACAAAACCTTGCGCATACTCACTTTCAGCAATTTTTTTCAGTATGTCGTTCTGATTTTCATTCATAGCCCGCAAATATACCATCTTTTCCGTACTTTTGCGGTATGAGTGAGAAAAAAGAACCCTCCAGGACACCCATTCGAGACCTGGGTAAATATGTGTTGACTGACAGAATTTCAACCCGTTTTACTTCAAGTAATGAAGCAACACTTCAAGGCATCGGGGACGATGCGTCTGTCGCCTGTTTTCGTGAAGCGCTGACCGTTTCGGCTCAAAAAATGTCCCTCGAGGGAGTGGACTTCGATCTGAGCTACTTTCCCCTTAAGTTTATCGGTTACAAAACCGCCGTTCACGCCATGGGACAAGTAATGGCCATGAATGCGGTTCCGCTTCAATTGCTGGTTTGCGCCGGAGTTTCCCAACGCTTTTTCGTAGAGGATCTGGACGAACTCTTCGTGGGCATAGAGGCTGCGGCGCGACTTTACGGGGCCGATGTCACAGCGGTTGACATCCAGTCTTCCTATACGGGATTGAGCCTGGCTGTTACCGCGGTGGGTGAAGGCAACGCCGGCCTGATGACACGACGCTGCGGTGCCCGTGAACCTGACCTGATATGCCTGAGTGGCAGTGTGGGTGCTGCTTATATGGGACTTCACCTGCTGCAGCGGGAGAAAAGGGTTTTTAACGGAGAAACCGGGAAAGACCGGCTCCCTGACCTCAAGGGACACGAATACATCCTGGAACAATATCTGAAACCCGTGTTGCCGGTGGCATTATTGGACAACCTGAGAAAAGACGATATCATACCAACCTCTATGTGTCTACTCTCCAATGGTTTGTCTCATGGTGTCTTAAGTATTGCGAAAGCATCGGGAACCGGGGCAATAGTATACGTGGACAAGATCCCTATTGCCCGGGAATGTTTTGAATATGCAGAGACAAATAACAATGAACCTTCGCCTCTTGTGGCCGCTCTAAACGGAGGGGATGATTTTCAGATGCTCTTTACCCTGCCGCTGGCAAGCTATGATTCCCTGAGCAAAGAATATAGCCTGGATATCATAGGACACATCTGTGACGCTTCCGCCGGGTGTAAATTAATTACTCCCGGCGGAAAGTCCGTTCCGTTGGAAAGTCCGGGGATGTAGCCTTTCTTGTCAGAATTGTACGACGGGAGGCGTTTCAGCTCCTTCAGCAGCCTCAAAATAGGCTTTAGTTTCAAAATTCCTCATTCCTGCAACTATGGAATTGGGGAATTTGCGGATAAGTACGTTGTAAGCCTGGACCACCTGGTTGAAAGTGCGCCTTTCCACCGCAATCCTGTTTTCTGTGCCTTCCAGTTGGGCTTGCAATTCCAGAAAGTTCTGATTCGCTTTCAACTCGGGATAATTTTCCACAACCGCCATCAGGCGCCCCAGTGACTTGCCCAGGTCATCCTGTGCGCTTTGAAAAGCAGCCATGCTTTCTTCTGTCAGATTGGTGGGATCAACCGTTACTGATGTTGCCCGGGAACGGGCTTCAATAACTGCTTCCAAGGTTCCCTTTTCAAAATCGGCAGCCCCCTTGACGGTGTTGACCAGGTTGGGGATCAGGTCGGCGCGGCGCTGATAGACATTTTCTACCTGTGCCCATGCCTGAACTGTCTGTTCCTGGGCCTCTACCATTCTGTTGTTGATCCTGATAAACCACATAACCAGCAAGGCTATGATGGCAATGATAATAATCCAGATTGTACCTTTTTTCATTGTTTACTGTATTAAAATAAAATCCAATTGCTTTTGTTCCAGGCTGGCCCTGGAAACACGGATGCGTACCTTCTGTCCCAAAACAAACCGGGTGCCGTTGTGCGTTCCGGTAAGGCTAACGGAATCTTTGTCAAAAACATAATAATCATCCTGTATATCACGCAGGGCGACCATCCCTTCTATCTGTGTCTGTGCAAGTTCCACATACATGCCCCACTCGGTCAGGCCGGTAATCACGCCTTCAAACTCCTGCCCCACTTTATCCTGCATATATTCAACCATTTTGTATTTGACGCTCGCCCGTTCTGCCTCGGTCGCCAATTGCTCCCTCTGTGAAATATAGGTGCATCGCGCCTCCATTTCGGCCTGGGATTCGCTTTTGCCGCCGTTCATATAATGTAGCAGGAGCCTGTGCACCATCAGGTCTGAATACCGGCGGATAGGAGATGTAAAGTGGGTGTAATGATCAAAGGCCAGACCGTAATGGCCGACATTATCTGTTGTATAGTGGGCGCGCGCCATGGAACGCAGTGCCATGATCACGATTCCTGACGATTCGGGTTTTTCTTTTGTTTTTTCCAAGAGCCGGTTCAATTCCCTGGCATAATCCCGCACGGTTTTGGTCTGCTTCATGTCATAACCAAAGTGATGCACAAAATTACGGAAGGCCGTCATTTTGTCTTCTGACGGTGCTTCGTGCACCCGGTAAACGAATGCCGGCACTTTCCCGGATCCCTTATCCTTCTTTTTCTGAATGAATCCGGCCACCTCGCGGTTTGCCAGCAGCATGAATTCTTCTATGAGCCAGTGGGAATCCAGTTGTTTCTTTACATGTATGCTCACGGGAACTCCTTTTTCATCAACCTGCACCTTTACCTCCGGCCTTTCAAAAGCGATCGCTCCCTTGCTGAAACGTTCCTTTCTGAGCCTGTGTGCCAAAGCATGAATAAAAAAGAGTCCGTCCCGTATGGGTTCCGGAACCGGTCCCGAGTCTGTCATCACCCCGGGCACCTTATCCAGCACGGCCTGGGCCTCTTCATAGGACATGCGGCAGGAAGAACGGATAACCGTGCGCCCGAACCAGCGTGAAACCACCTTGAAATCCTGATCAAAGCGGAACACGGCCGAAAAGCAGAGTTTGTCTTCATGCGGACGGAGCGAACAAAGCTTGTTGGATAATTTCTCGGGAAGCATGGGGATGGTCCTGTCTACCAGGTATACAGAATTGCCCCGTTCATAGGCTGCCTGGTCCAGCAGGGAACCCGGATCCACATAGTAACTCACATCGGCAATATGAACCCCCACTTCCATGAGTGCGTCTCCCGGACCGGCCTTTCTGAAAGACAGGGCATCGTCGTAATCCTTGGCATCGGAAGGGTCTATGGTAAAGGTGGGAACATCCCTGAAATCCATCCGCTCCTTGATTTCCCCGGGGAGCATTTCCTCTTGCAGCGCCTCCGCTTCTTCTTCCACTTGTTTTTCAAACCTGTAGGGAAGTCCGAATTCGGCCAGAATGGCGTGCATTTCAGTAGTGTTCTCTCCGGGATTGCCCAGCACGTCAACAATTTTTCCTATCGGTAACTGGTTTTTCCTGTCCCATCCGGAGACAAGTGCCGCCACTTTCTGTCCACTCTTAGCCCCACTCAAACCCTCTTTGACCAATTGAATGTCAAAGGGCATATTCCTGGAGTCTGTAATAACAAAAGCTTGTTTATCATGTACCTGTACAATGCCTATATAAGGTCTTGCTGAACGTTCCAGTACTTCCGTGACTTCTCCTTCCACTTTGCGCCCGTTCCTCGATTTCCCGGGAACCACAGCTACTTTTACCTGGTCCCCGTGCAAAGCACCCCCCAGTTTTCTTGCCGGTATAAAAATATCCTCCACCGGAGCTTCTCCTTCGGCCGTTGAGACCTGCAGGAAGGCAAAACCCTCCCTTGTCATGCTCAATATCCCCTGGTATTCTACCGCCCTGGAAGGTTTGCGATTCTGCCTTCCCTTGTAGTTATTGGCAGGCCTGTCTTTTCTGTTGTTTTTCTTACTCATAATATGGGGCAAAGGTACATAAAATCTTTTCGTACCTTTGTTTGATAATTTTTGCATCTATGAAAAAAGTACTTTTAATGATCCTGGATGGCTGGGGAGAAGGGAAAAAGGATCGGACCAATGCCATATATACAGCCGGTCAGCCACTTATTGAAAAAATCCGCAAGTCTTACCCGCACAGTACACTCAGTACATCGGGCGAAGACGTGGGCCTGCCGGAGGGTCAAATGGGAAATTCCGAGGTAGGGCACCTGAATATAGGCGCAGGTCGCATAGTATATCAGGACCTGGTCAAGATCAACCGCGCCTGCAGGGACGGGTCCATACGCGATAATAAAGAAGTTCAGGCCGTTTACCAGTATGCAAGACACTCGGGCAAATCTCTTCACCTGATGGGTCTTGTTTCTGAAGGAGGGGTACATTCTTCCATGGAGCATCTGTTTGCATTTCTTGATATTGCCCATCAATACGGCTTGTCAAAGGTCTATGTCCATTGCCTGATGGACGGTCGTGATACCGATCCTCTGAGCGGTAAAGGGTATGTTCAGAAACTGGAGGACCACATGGCCGGAACAACGGGTAAAATTGCCAGTGTGATAGGACGTTATTATACCATGGACCGGGACAAACGCTGGGACCGGGTCAAAGTCGGCTATGATCTGGCGGTTCACGGAATAGGCAGTCCCTTCAGGAAAGCTGTTGACGGGATTGCCGCAAGCTACAGTCAGGGGATTACCGATGAGTTCATCAAACCCATTGTCTGTGTGGATGAATCCGGTATTCCTGTAGGAACCATTGGGAAAGACGATGCCATGATATTTTTCAATTTCAGGAATGACCGCGCCCGCGAAATTACCCGCGTGCTGACCCAGGAAAATATGCCTGAGCATGAAATGTATACCATTCCCCTGTATTATTGCTGCCTGACACCTTACGACGACACATTTAAAGGGCTGCATATCCTGTTCGATAAAGACAACGTAAGGGAAACCATAGGGGAAATCATAAGCCGTAACGGTTTGCGGCAGTTGCGGATTGCGGAAACCGAGAAGTATGCTCACGTAACCTTTTTCTTCTCAGGTGGCAGGGAAGAAGCTTTTCTACTGGAAGACAGGATCCTGGTTCCGTCTCCCAAAGTTGCCACCTATGATCTGAAACCGGAAATGAGCGCACCTGAAGTGGCCGAAAAGATAATGCAGGCGTTAAATACAAAAGAATACAGTTTTATTGTGCTCAATTTTGCCAACGGGGATATGATTGGCCATACCGGGGTTTATGAAGCCATCTGCCAGGCAGTACAGGTCATTGACCGGCTGGCTTACCAGGTTACCCAAACAGCCCGGGAAAACGGTTATTCGGTTATCATTACAGCCGACCATGGTAACGCAGACAATGCGTTGAATCCTGACGGATCTCCCAACACGGCCCATTCCTTGAACCGGGTCCCGTTCATTGTTGTTGATGAACGGGTAAAAGAGGTGGAAGACGGGATCCTGGCCGATATAGCACCTACCATACTCGATCTGATGGGAATCCCTGCTCCCTTAGAAATGACAGGCAAATCCCTGATCCATAAATAACAACCCGCCATGCCCTCCTTTGTTCACCTGCACGTTCACACACAATATTCCATTCTTGACGGAGCTGCCTTCATCCCAAAACTTCTGGACAAGGCAGAAGCCGATAATCAGCCTGCCCTGGCCATAACTGACCATGGCAATATGTTTGGTGTCAAGGAGTTTCTCAATACAGCAAAGCGATATCCTTCGATCAAGCCCATTGTCGGATGCGAAGTCTATCTGGCCCCGGAAGGGCGGCTTTTAAAAAAAAACAAAGAAGAAGCCACCACCTGCCACCTGGTACTGCTGGCCAAAAACCATGCGGGTTACCTGAACCTGATCAAGATGGTTTCACAGGCATGGATAGACGGGGTATACTATAAACCGCGAATAGATCATGAGCTCCTGCAGCAGTATCACCATGGATTAATAGCCATGAGTGCCTGTCTGGCCGGAGAATTGCCCCGCCTTATCCTGGCCGGCAAAATGGAAGAGGCTTCCCGCCTTGTGACCTGGTATAAGAATTTGTTCGGAGAAGACTACTACATAGAGCTCCAGCGGCACAAGACAAGGTTAACCACGCAAAATGCCATGGAGTGTTACACCTTGCAGAAACAAATAGAACCCCATCTTTTAGACCTGGCACAAAAGCACGATGTGAAACTGGTAGCCACCAACGACGTGCATTTTGTCAATTATGAAGATGCCCCGGCACACGACCGCCTGATCTGCGTGGCCACAAACGACGACGTTACCAACGAAAACCGGAAGATCCGCTATACAGAGGAAGAGTACCTGAAATCGGGGCAGGAAATGATTGAATTGTTCTCCGACATCCCCCAGGCTCTCACCGCTACCCTGGAGATTGCCGATAAGGTGGAGCCCTTTTCCCTTGACAGAGCCCCCATTCTCCCTCATTTCCCAATTCCTGCAGAATTTTCAGACGCTGATGCCTACTTGCGGCACCTTACCTATCAGGGAGCCGAACGCCTTTACGGGACGATCACTCCTGAATTGACAGAACGCATTGATATGGAGCTGGGAACAATCTCTGGCATGAAATTTCCCGATTATTTTCTCATTGTAGCGGATTTCATCCGTGCTGCCAGGGAAATGGATGTTTGGGTGGGTCCGGGGCGGGGCTCTGCTGCGGGATCGGTCGTTGCTTATTGCATGGGGATCACATTGGTGGATCCTATCCGCTATGGTTTGTTGTTCGAGCGTTTCCTGAATACACAAAGGATCTCGTTCCCTGATATAGATATTGATTTTGCCGATGACGGCAGGGGCAAAGTGTTGCAATATGTAGAAAATAAATATGGGAAAGACCATGTTGCCCATGTGGTCACATTCGGGACCATGGCCGCGCGCAGTGCCATCAAAGACGTTGCCCGGGTGCAGCGACTTCCCCTTCAGGAAGCAGAGCGGCTGGCCAAACTAATCCCCGACCGCCTGCCCGACAAGGATGGAAAGCCCCAGCATATCACTATTGAAAATGCCCTGAAATACGTACCCGAGCTCCTGGCTGCGCTCAAGTCGGAAGACCCCCTGGTCAGCTCCACAGTGGAATATGCCCTCCGGCTGGAAGGTTCCATAAGAAACACAGGGGTTCATGCAAGCGCTATCATTATCGGGCCCGATACCCTGACCAATTTTATTCCTTTGTCCACAACAAAAGACAAAGAAACCGGGGAAGATATCCTGGTGTCCCAGTTTGAAGGATCGCTCATAGAACAGGTGGGCATGCTGAAAATGGATTTTCTGGGGCTTAAAACACTAAGTATACTCAAAAGTGCGGTGGAATCCATCAAAGCCAACCACAACACTGCTATTGATATCAACAACATTCCTCTTACCGACTCCGCTACCTATGAATTATTCAGCCGTGGGGATACGGTGGGCGTGTTCCAGTTTGAAAGCGATGGCATGCGTAAATGGCTCAGGGAGCTCAAGCCCTCCTGCATTGAAGACCTTATAGCCATGACCGCCCTGTACAGGCCCGGTCCTATGGATTACATTCCCGACTTCATTGACCGCAAACACGGCCGTAAAACCATAACTTATGATCTTCCGCAAATGGAAAAGATCCTAAAAGAAACCTATGGTGTTACTGTATACCAGGAGCAGGTCATGTTATTGTCGCGGGAAATTGCGGGTTTTTCAGGATTAGAAGCCGACTCCCTCAGAAGGGCCATGGGAAAGAAGAAACCGGAGGAAATGGAAAAGATGAAGCAGGATTTTCTGAATGGAGGGAAAAGCAAAGGCGTTGATGAAACCATTCTCAAGAAGATTTGGGTGGACTGGACGGCTTTTGCCCAATATGCGTTCAACAAGTCACATGCTGCCAGCTATTCCATACTCAGTTACCAGACAGGCTATCTGAAAACAAATTATCCCTCTGAATTCATGGCTGCGGTATTGTCGGGGAACCGTAACAATATAGAGGAAGTGTCCAAGTACATGGATGAGTGCAAACGAATGGAAATCAATGTTCTTGGCCCCGATGTCAACGAATCGGCACATGATTTCACAGTAAACCGGCAGGGTGATATCCGTTTTGGAATGGGTGGCATCAAAGGTGTGGGATACGGTGCCGTGGACAGCATTATCCAGGCCAGGGAGCAGGGAGGGCCTTTCAGGGATATTTATGACTTCGCTGAACGGGTCAACCTGAACACCTGCAACAGGAAAGTGCTTGAAAGCCTGGTATATGCCGGAGCTTTTGATTCATTCGCCGATATCAGAAGACACCAGTATTTCCTGCCCTGTAACAAGGATGGTGTTTTTCTGGACAGCATCATGCGTTATGGATCCAGGGTCCAGGAGGAAAAAAACAAAGACATATCCAGTCTGTTTGGAGCAGGACCCGATTCCCTGGCCCCGCCAGACAGGCCGGTACCCCCGCATATGGAGCCGGAAGCCCCGGAAGATTTACTGAAAAAAGAAAAAGAAATGGTGGGGATCTACCTGTCTTCCCATCCTCTGGACAAATTCCGCTTTGAAATAGAACACTTTACCAGCCACAACCTGCTGCAGATTCAGGAACTTCTGGGTAATAACCGGGAAGAAGAACCGTTTGTCCCCCGGGAAGTTCGCCTGGGCGGCCTGGTCACCAATGTGACTTCTGCCCTTGCCAGGACCTCGGGCAGACCCTGGGGAACTTTTACCCTGGAAGATTATGCAGCTAGCTGGAAATTCACCCTGTTTGGAAAAGAATACGAAAAATTCCTGCCTTACATGCGCGAGGGAGAAGCCCTGCTGGTCAAATGTCTGCTGCAGGAACGGATTCAGTATAAAAGAAAAGGGCAGGAAGAAACAGCAACCGGGCCAAAGGAAAAAGAACTCCGTATCCAGGAAATATCCCTGCTCTCAAATGCCAGGGAATCGCTCCAGTCCATTACCATGGACCTGGGTGTCGAACAGATTTCCGGAGCGTTCCGCTCTGAGCTGGTTAAGGTGTTGTCGGAAAATCCCGGTAAAATAACCGTTCATTTTGTACTGAAAGATAAAGCCAATAAAATGGCGGTAAAAGTGTTCTCCCGTTCCCACCGCATTGATCTGACGCCTGATTTTCTGAACTGGATTCAAAAAAAGGGCATAGCGTTTTCTGTTGAATAACTCATTCTAGCCAGGCACGAAGGATTTCCAGGTCTCCGGGATACGTGATTTTCATGTTTTTTTCATCTCCCGGCACCAAGAGGATTTTTTCATTGTGCATATACCTTTTGACCACCCCGCAATCATCCGTGGCCGAAAAAACAGGATCTTTCAAGGCGTACCCATAGGCTTTGCTCAACACGGAAATCCGAAAGCCCTGAGGCGTTTGTGCCTTTTGAAAAAGATCCCGGTCGGGTACCCTGATGATATGGTTTTTACCGGGGCCCGTGAAGAACAGGGTATCGGTTACAGGCACGGTCACCCCTACTGCACGGCAATGTTTCAGTTTTTCGATAACTGCAGAAATGATTTCCCCGCTCACCAGCGGTCTGGCAGCATCGTGCAGTATCAGGTTGTCTTCCGGCTTGTCTGAAAATTCTTTTATGGCTGCCCACGAAGAATGGAATCGCTTTTCTCCTCCGGGTATAATCATCGTTATCTTTTTCCAGGTATTGTCCTGCACAATTTTTTTAATCCTGCCCATTTCGTGAGGATCCGCCACTATCGCAACCTGGTCAATCTCCGGATGACCATCAAATGCATCTATGGCCCTCTCCAGGACCAGCCGTCCTCCCAGTTCCAGGTATTGCTTGGGTATAGAAGTCCCCAGCCTGGTCCCTTTTCCGGCTGCCATGATCACGGCTATATTTCTTCGTTTTCTCATTTAAAAACCCTTACAAACGAACCCAGATCGTCGCCAAAATCTATTGTATAACTTACAGCCCAATCTGGTTTGTCTTGTACATTAAAGGTGATGTCAAAGACCTCGTCCCGTGCATTGAAACGATATGTGTTGCCGGATATATGTTTGAGTGGCGCATCTATGTCATTGATTTTCAAATACAAAGAATCCTTTTTCTCGTACACCAGCGTTTCTCCAAACAATTCCTTAAAATAAACTCCCATATAAACCTTATTGTCAAGTGGTTGTATAAACTCCTTCTCTATTTCTGGTTTACGTGCTGCCGGCGGACGCATATATTCTTCGTATGTCTTTGTTATCCAGTCAGATTCAACCCCTCTGAACAGATCTATGACCTGCCGGATGATGGCTGTCTGAGGTGAAGTGGTGGATCCCTGATTCATGAGCACGCTTACCCCCAGGTTCAATTCCGGGACCAGTACCACCCAGGCTGTGTATCCCCCGGCCAGTCCCGTATGGTTGATGAGCTTGCCCTGAACGCCCTGTTCTATCCGCCAGCCCTGGGCATACAGGACTACCCGTTCGCTGTCCCAGGAACAAATCGTTTGCGGGCTCCATAGATCCTCAACCGTTCCCGCGGACAGGATCTGCCTGCCCTGGTAAGATCCTTTCCCCAGCCACATTTTCATCCATTGTCCCATGTCATGTGCATTGGACATCACAAAAGCCGCGGGAGAGACGGCCTGAAGCCAGGCGTAAGAATCTTCCCTGTCATTTCGCGGAGTGATCTTCAATCCTTCTTCCGTCTTATTGAGCCGGTGGCCCATGGCAAAATTTGTTGCGTTGAAATAATGGTCTTTACCCGTTTTTGAATGATCCATCTCCAGAGGCTGGAAGATGTATTGCTCTATGGCTTCTTCCCAGGTTAGTCCGGTATATTTCTCAACGATCCGGGCGGTTACGGTATATAACGCGTTGCAATAAGCGTAGGTTGTCCTGAAACTGGTGGAGGGTTTGACCAGCCGGAACATGTTATACAGGTCATCCCTGCCATAGCCCAGCGCCGGGATCACATCCAGGGCCTGTGGCAAAAAACCTGTTTTGTGTGTCATGATATCCCGTACCAGGTAATTTTCTGTAACCCAGGGATCGTATAACTGAAAATCGGGAAGGTGGTCTATGACCCGGTCTGTCCATTTCACATAACCCTGGTCCACCATCATGCCCAGCAGGGCCGCTGTAAACGCCTTGCTTGTGGAGGCGTTCACAAATAATGTATACTCATTGGCTTTCGGGGCATTTTTTTCTATGCTCAATTTTCCAATGCCTTCAGCAAAAATGGTTTCCCCATCTTTGACTACTGTAACAGCCATGGCGGGCACCTGCCAGAGTTCCTGCGCACGGATGGCTATTTTTTTTATGTCTTTACTATGAGAAACTGGTTGGGCCTGCAGGGATACACTGCCCAGGGCAACGGACAGGACCAGGGTGACTAACCGTTTATTTTTCATATTCATGTGTTTAGTTTCAACAAAAATACAAAGAAAACCTTATTTTTACCTGACATGAAGGTTGTTTTTCAGACTATAGCCACAGGTGAGCAGATAGCCCGCATGTGTGAGATGGCTTCCCTGATCTGGCATGAAGCCTACCGGGACATGTTGCCCCGGGAACAGATCCAATACATGCTGGAGTTGTTTTTGAAACCCTCAGTCATTGAAGAACAGATTGCCCGTGAAGGATACACGTATTGCTTTATCAATACGGACGGTGTTGACGCGGGCTTTTTCGGGGTCTGCCCCCGGCTGGAAGGGGACTCCCTGTTTCTCAGTAAAATTTACCTTTTAAGGGAATATCGCGGGAGTGGACTTTTTGACCAGGCTATGGATGAAATAGTACGGCTGGCCCGTCTTCAGGGCTTGCCGGCTGTGAGGCTGCATGTGAACAAAAAAAACACCCGGGCTATAAAAGCATACATCCGGTCCGGCTTTCATATCACCGGATCGGATGTATTTGACATTGGCAGGGATTATGTCATGGATGATCATATCCTGGAATACGAGATTCCCGGATGATCCTTTTACCTGGCCACTTTTCCCCTCATTGCTTTTTTCTCTTCCCTGTCATGGCGTCTTTTCCACAAGTCATATACAATGGGCGTAGAGATCAGGACCGAAGTGAACGGACAAATGGCAACCCCCATGGCCAGCGCTACGGCAAAACCGCGAATCACCTCTCCGCCAAAGATGGCAATCGCCACCAAAACAAAAAGGGTCGTAGCCGATGTGTTGATCGTGCGGGACAATGTTGAATTCAATGCATCGTTTATATTCTCCCAGATATCCCGTTTGGGATACAGTGTACGGTATTCCCTGATCCTGTCAAAGATAACCACTGTGTCGTTCAAAGAGTATCCTATGATGGTCAGGATGGCGGCTATGAACTGTTGGTCGATATCAAGCGTGAAAGGCAATACTCCGGTAAAAATTGAGAAGAAAGAAACAACAAAAAGCGCATTGAAAATCAGGGATATAAGCCCTCCTATTCCCCAGGACCAGTTTCTGAATCTGGCGGCAATATATAGGAAAATGGCTACGCAGGACAGCAGGATGGCAATGACGGCATCACGTTGTATATCGCTGGCAACAGTAGGCCCTACCTTCTCCGAGCTGATGATCCCGTTGGGATTGTCAAGTGTGGAAAGGAATTCCTGTAGAGAGAGCGGAGTTTCAAAGAACTCTTTGACCGCATTGTAAAGCATTTCATCCACTTTAGAATCTGCCTCGGCACTTTCATCTTCAATCAGATATTTTGTGGTGATACGCATCTGGCTTTTCCCGCCGAATTCCTTGACTTCCACACCACCCTGGAAAGCCTCCGTGACTTTTTCACGGACTGCCTCGGAGGATACTTCCTGGTCAAAGCGTATGACATATGTTCTGCCTCCGGTGAAATCCACCCCGTAAGTAAAGCCTTTGGTGAAAATGAATGCAAGTCCTATGACGGAAATGGCAATGGCTGTGATGTAGAAATACTTCCTGTTCTCCAGGAATTTTATCTTTGTGTTTGCAAGGAAGTTACGGGTTATTCTAATATCAAAAGAAATGGGTTTATTCTTGCTCAGACGGCTTTCTATCAAAAGTCTTGTAATGAAAATTGACGTAAACAGGGATGTGAAAAGCCCGATAACCAGGGTGGTGGCAAATCCCTTCACGGGTCCGGAACCGAAGAAAATAAGGACAATCCCCGTGATCAGGGTTGTTATGTTCCCGTCCAGAATGGCCGAGTAGGCATTTTTATAACCATCTGCAACCGCAAGTCGTAAGGCTTTCCCTAATCGCAATTCTTCTTTGATGCGTTCGTTAATGATCACGTTGGCATCATCTGCCATACCCATGGTCAAAACGATACCTGCAATACCTGGCAGCGTCAGAACGGCTCCAAAGGAAACAAGCGCTCCGAAAAGGAACAGAACATTGGTTACCAATGCAACCGAAGCATACACCCCTGCACGGTTGTAGAAAAATATCATGTACGCAAGCACCAGGAAAAAGGCAATCACAAATGACCCCATACCTGCATTGATGGAACGTGTCCCCAGGGATGGCCCCACAATGCTTTCCTGCACAATAGTGGTTGGGGCGGGCAGTTTTCCCGATTTCAACACGTTGGCAAGGTCGTCTGCTTCTTCTGAGGTAAAATCACCTGTAATGGATGACCGGCCCCCGGTGATCTCGACGCTGACCCTGGGGTAGGAATAGACCATATCATCGAGCACTACGGCAATGGATTTGCCAATGTTGTCGGCTGTCATCCTTGCCCAGACACGGGCACCTTCTGCATTCATCCCCATGTCAACAGAGGGAAATCCTCCGCCGGTCTGATCAAATCGTTTGTTTGCATCGGTTACCACACCTCCGTCCAGGGGTGCCCGGCCGTCACGTGTATTTGCCTTAATGGCAATCAACTCGTAATAAACCTGGTTGACCTTATCGGGTTTTACAGACCACAGTAGACGTACATCTGCGGGCAAGGCTGCCTGTATCTGTGGAAGTTGCAGCCAGGTGTTGATCTGTGCCGTATCACGGTAATGTGCCCTGCCCACACAGGGACCCGGTGCCAGCTGCCCTTCATATACACTGGGGCTGAGAACGTTAAACAGCGGATTTTGCTGTGCCCAGGCTGTGATATCCTCGGACAGGGAATCTTCTTTGGCCAACTGTGCCAGCAGGTCGTTTTCCTCCCCGGTCTCCACCGTTGATGAATCTTCTTCTGTTGCGGCTGGTTTCATATCATCCAGGTAATCCCTCAGGATCCGGTTTGCCTCTTCAAGTGAGGGATACACCTCGGAATTTTCATAGGTTTCCCAAAACTCAAGGGAAGCTGTACCCTGCAGCAGTTTACGCACACGTTCCGGCTCCTTGATCCCGGGCAGTTCAACCAGGATGCGGCCGGTCGTCCCCAAACGCTGAATATTGGGCTGGGTTACGCCAAAACGGTCAATACGGTTGCGGAGCACATTGAATGAGTTGGCCATGGCAGACTCGGCTTCGGCGCGAATAATTCGGAGAACCTCTTCGTTGGATGTTTCGGGTTTGATGCGCTCCCGCATGTCATATGTACCGAAAATCCTGGAGAGCCTTTCCCCTGGAGCTATTTCATCCCATGTGGCCGCAAAAAGGTCTACGTAATTTCCCCTTGCTCCTTCCCGAACTTTTTGGTTGGTCAGCTCTATAACTTGGTTGAAAACGGGGTCCTGGCTATAATCTGCCAGTGCTCTTATCAGGCTTTCGAGTTTTACTTCCATCATCACGTTCATCCCGCCCCTTAGGTCAAGACCCAGGCTTATCTCCCTGTCCTTTACCTCCTTGTAGGTATACCACAGGTATACTTTTTCGGGGGTTATCGAGTCAATGTAATAGCTTTCCTTAGCATTGCGCAGCGAATCCAGGAAAAAAGCCTGGTCAAGCTCGCTGATATTCTGATATTCGGGGGTCTTCTGAATTTCAACAATGGCTTTTTCTGCATACCCGGCTGCTTTATTTTCCTGTATCTGGGTTACGGCAGTAAAAGACAACTGGTACAGACAAGCTACTGTAATGAGTATCGCCACCAGCCAGATGGCACCTTTACTTTGCATAATTTTATTATTAATTTATAAGTCAGGTAAAATAGGGTGCAAATGTAATATTTTTTCCCTAATTAATTAACTTTGTATTTCGCATTTGTCCCATTATGGCTAATAAATTGCTCATAAAAGCATATTTGATCGCTGGTCTGTTTTTACCCGCCTCCTTTACGTATGCCCAACAGGCATCTGCCTCGTCCTTATTCCTTGAAGGAGAACAACTTCGTATGGCCTATGAATTTGAAAGGGCCAAAGAAGCCTATACACGGGCCATCAGCCTGTCGTACGATTCGGCTTTCATAGCACGTGCGGAACAATGCAGGGTATTATGCGAGAACGGGCTGATACTGAGTAATTACGTGGTCAGGCCACATGTGCTGGGTCGGGCTGTGATTCCTTACCGGGATTTTTTTCTTTACTACGATCTGTCCCCCTCCGGTTCCTGGGCCCTGCCGCCATTTGAACTGCTCAATCATGTAAACGACAGCGGGGTTGCCCGGTTGCCCCTTTTTTACAGGGCGACCCTGGACCGGATAGTCTTTACGGCACAGGACTCCACTTCCGGTTCGGGTTATGATCTGTATATGATACAGAAGAAAGATATCCTGGCAAACGGAGCTTTTTTATGGGGCCCTCCTGTCCGTCTGGGGCCTGGGATCAATACACCGGGAAATGAGATTTATCCCGTCCTGAGTTCCGATGGGAAAACCCTGTATTTCAGCTCCGACGGCCTTCCCGGGCTGGGAGGCACGAACCTTTACGTAAGCCGCTGGGACACCCGGATGCAGGAATGGGGCATGGCCGAAAACATGGGCATCCCTTTCTCATCAACCTATAACGATATGCTTTACATGCTATCGGATGATTCGCGTTATTTTTATTTTGCTTCAGACCGTACCGCTCCAAAAGATTCGCTGGTCTTGTATAAGGTGGAATATGAAAGCGCTCCGGTCAAAATACGGCCAGCCTCGGTAAAAGAACTCCGGGAAATTGCATTGATGCCCTTTCCGGGAAATAAAACCGCTCCGGACAGTGTGTTATCCCTACACGAAGCCGGAATGGCGCTCCCTGACTCAATTCTGCAAAAAACACGCGAAGCCACTGCACACTATGCCCAACTTTCCGGGGCTGTCCGGAATCTGACAGGCCAGGTCACGGAACATGAAAAGAAACTGGATAGCTTGCGTAAGCACTATAGTTCACTTTCGCCTGAAGAAGACAGAACGGCTATTGCTAACATCATTCGGGATGAGGAGTTTGTTCTTATGGAATTGCAGCAATCCCTTCGTGATGCGCGAAAATCGGCACAATCCATAGAGGATCTGTTTCTTTCTCATGGTGTACTGCCTCCCGTAACAGCGGTTGCTTCGGAAAGCCCTGTTGCAGCAGTTTCTGATGTAGAGGAAACAGCTTTATACCCTGTCAAACAAAAACTCATCACTCTGGACGGCCATTTGTTTGAAGCTCCCGTTCCTGCTGTTCCCCCGGTAAACCTGGAATTCCGGATTGAAAAAGAGTCCGTGATAGTTCCATGGGAAAACGAGCCCCCGGGCCTGTATTACCGCATCCAGCTGTTTACGGTTTCCAGAAAAGCCCCTATAAGCCAACTGAAGGGCATCAGCCCTGTATTTGAAGTACGGGTGGGAAAGCAATACGTTTACTATGCCGGACAATTCCTCCGTTATGCCGATGCTTCCCGTGCCCTGACTACCACAAAAAGGCAGGGTATCACCGGGGCCATAGTCGTGGCTTATTTCCAGGGAAAATCCATACCTGTGCAGGAAGGACGGCGCAGGGAGGCTCAAAACAAAACAGCGCCGGAAGGTATTGCTGCATACCGGGTTTACCTGGGCAGCAATGAGATACCAGTCAGTCTTGTCTCGCTGGTCAATGAACTTTCAGACAAGGATATCATCAGGGTAGTTACCGGCACCGGTGCCGACTATTTCATCGGTCCTTTCGCTTCGGCTACCCAGGCAGAGGAGCTTGCTTCGGCGCTTCGCGAAAAAGGATTTGACACAGTGGCTGTTCAACAAGTAACCAATTAATAATAAAGATATGGGATTAATCATAACACTTCTGGTCTTGGGGCTCTTATTAATAATTGCCGAGATGACTGTTATCCCCGGATTTGGAATCACCGGCATTCTGGGACTGGCCAGTTTCATTGGTGCCATCGTCATGGCATTCTCTCAGTTCGGGAACACCGTGGGCTTTATAGTGTTGTTCGCAGCGCTCGTTCTGTGTGGCATTCTGCTGTTTTTTGTCCTGCGCTCTAAAACCTGGCGAAAAATAACACTGCATCAGAAAATTGACGAGAAAGCCCTCCCTTCCCCAGGGGAAAAAGGGATTGTTGTTGGGATGGAAGGAGTTAGCCTGACCCGCCTGAATCCCGCAGGCAACGGCAGGTTTGGTGATGTAACCATAGAAGTCCGTTCTTCCCAGGGCCTTATTCAGGCTAAAACCCCTATAAAGGTGGTCTATATTGAGGGATTGAGTATATTTGTGTCTCCTGTAGAAAACAACTAAAAGAAAAAATTATGTCAAGTGTAGGTATAACATTAATGTGGATAGCCATCGGAATCGTTGGTTTATTCGTCCTCTTGTGGTTTTTCCCCATCACCCTTTGGTTCCAGGCCCTGATATCCGGTGTTCGGGTGAGCCTGATCCAACTGGTGCTCATGCGCTGGAGGAAGGTCCCGCCCAGCACCATAGTCATGGCTATGATCACCGGAACAAAAGCAGGCCTGAAACTGGATGTGAATGCCCTGGAAGCCCACTACCTGGCCAAGGGAAATATTATCAAGGTGGTCAACGCGCTGATCTCTGCAGATAAAGCCAACATTCCGCTGGACTTCAAAATGGCCGCCGCCATTGACCTGGCAGGGCGTGACGTGTTCGAGGCTGTGCAAATGTCCGTCAATCCGAAAGTGATCAACACCCCGCCAGTTTCTGCCGTGGCAAAAGACGGGATCCAGCTTATCGCCAAAGCCCGTGTAACAGTCAGGGCCAACATCAAGCAACTGGTCGGAGGAGCAGGGGAAGAAACCGTTCTGGCCCGCGTGGGTGAAGGCATCGTTTCCAGCATCGGCTCTGCTTCTTCCCATAAATCGGTATTGGAAAATCCGGATTACATTTCAAAAGTGGTTCTGGACAAGGGACTTGATTCCGGGACCGCCTTCGAGATCCTTTCCATTGACATTGCAGACATTGACGTGGGTAAAAACATCGGGGCCGTTCTGCAGATGGATCAGGCCAACGCCGATAAGAACATTGCCCAGGCCCGCGCAGAAGAGCGCCGCGCCATGGCAGTCGCCCTGGAACAGGAAAAGATAGCCGATGCCCAGGATGCACGTGCAAAAGTCATTCTTGCCGAGGCAGAAATCCCTCTGGCCATCGCAGAAGCTTTCCGCAAAGGCAACCTCGGCATTATGGACTACTACCGCCTGAAAAACATCCAGGCCGACACCCACATGCGCGACCAGATTGCAAAATAAAATAATATTAATACCTTTGCCCTCCTTAAAAGTAAAGGTTTGGTGAGGTGGGTGAGTGGCTGAAACCACCAGTTTGCTAAACTGACGTACTCGCAAGGGTACCGGGGGTTCGAATCCCCCCCTCACCGCCAAAGAAAAAACAAGCCGATCCCCAAAAGGGAAAAGCAAAAAAATAAAGACCGTCTGAGCTTGCTCAAAGACGGTCTGTTTTTTTGCTTTTAACTGCCGCAGGCAGTCTTGCTTGTTTTTTCTTTGAGGATCCAATCGTGGGATCACGGAGCGAAGCGACGTAATCCCTTTTTGGCTGAAGAGCTTTAAGCTCTGAAGCTTCCAACCCCAGGGGAACGCCGAACGCAGTGAAGGCAATCCCCAGGGGTGCTGAAAAACTGTTAAGTTTTGAAGCCTCCCAAAAAAAGGGATCACGGAGCGAAGCGACGTAATCCCTACCGGTACATCACCTCGGTGTGCTCATCCATGGAATAAAGCGACGTGTCCTGCCCCTTCCTCAACCATAACTCAAACAACCACTGATTGTTGGTACAGTCTAGAAACTGGCATTGCGACCCGGGCCAGGCACTTAAGTCCAGGGTCGTCAGCTGGTTGTTTGCACAATGAAGGCGAAGCAAGGATTTGCTACGGCTCAAATCCAGAAAGTCCAGCATATTGCTTTGACAATTCAGGTTTTCAAGCAAAACATTTCCACTAACATCCAGGCCGGTAAGCCTGTTGAATCCACACCCCAGCATGAGCAGCTTACTGTTATTGTTAAGATTTAAAGCCGCCAGCTCATTGTCACTGCAATTGAGAACGGTCAAAGCCCTGTTTCCAGTAACATCCAGACTCTTAAGATGGTTTTTGCTGCAATCCAGGTATTCAAGCCCTATGTTACGGCTCACGTCCAGGCTTGTCAGTTCATTGTTGGCACATATAACCAGAAGAAGACTTTTGTTATCGCTTACGCTCAGATTCTCCAGTTTATTATTGCTGCAATCTATGTATTCCAGGACCGGATTATGGCTCAGATCCAATGCATTAAGTTCATTGCCGGCACACAAGATCATTTTGAGGGCCCTGTTACCTCTCACATCCAGGCTTGTCAGTAAATTGTTGTAACAAACCAGGCTTTCCAGGGCAGTAAAATACTGCAGTCCTTCCAACGATTTTACCCCCCTGTCAGAAACTGTGATCCTGTCAATTACTGCCAATTCATCTGAAGTGAGCAAATAATCCGCATTGCTGTCGGCAAAAGACAGGCAATACGATCTGAATCCTGTATCAGGGATCCTGACCGGGACCGGATACACCAGCACAAAGCATGAGTCGGTACAGGTCGTGTCTGATGTTGATGCTGCCACCGTAATGGTTGCACTGCCATGGCCCACGGCAGACAAGAAACCATCCTCGTCCACGGCAACAATCCGCTCATCACTGCTTACCCATTTCAGATCCAACAGGTTATAAGACGATTCCGGATCTACATTCATACTCAGCACATATGCCGTTCCATAGCCAATCATCAAACTATCTCTTTCAAGGGAAATACTATTCAGTACAAGGCTTGCTTTCTCGATCTGAGGATAAGAAAATACTAAAAACGTAGTAATTAAGTGAAGAATAATATCTTTCATACTCGTTGTTTATAGAAAAACCCGACATGAATTATTGTTTAAAGATAATATTTTTTAAGATTCGTTATTCTCTGCCAAAACAGCAGTTTTCGGGATTCAGCATTTTGTGGCAAAATATTTGTAACAATAGAATTTTCAAATAAATACAACTATGAAAACAATACAGCTAACACTTATCCTTATCCTGGCAGGATCAATGGGTATACAATACAGCCTGGGCGCTCAGACCGCCCCTCAACCTGTTTCGCAACATTTTACATTTTCTCCCCTTCCCTATGCTTATGATGCGCTGGAACCCTACATAGATGCGCAAACCATGGAAATCCACCATAGCCGGCACCACCAGGCCTATTACAACAACTTTGTCAAGGCCGTGGAGGGAACCGAAATGGCCACCATGTCCATGGAAAACATCCTTACCAACATAAGCCGGTATCCGGCTGCGGTCCGCAACAATGGCGGTGGTTATTACAACCATACGTTTTTCTGGGAAAACATGGCCCCCGCGGACAAACAGGCCGGCCACAGGGCCCCGTCCGGAAAGCTGGCAGAAGCCATTGATAAAACCTTCGGTTCTCTTGCCGGGATGAAAACCGCTTTTGCCACCGCCGGTGCCTCCCGTTTTGGAAGCGGATGGGCCTGGCTGAGCCTTGACGCAGGTGGCAACCTGTTTATCAGTTCCACCCCCAACCAGGACAATCCCCTGATGGATGTGGCCGAAAAACAGGGAATTCCCTTGTTGGGAGTGGATGTGTGGGAACATGCCTACTACCTGAAGTACCAGAACAAACGGGCAGATTACCTGGCAGCTTTCTGGAACGTGATCAACTGGAAAGAAGTGGAAAAAAGATACGAGAAAGCGCTTAAAGGAATAAAATAAAAAAAATTCCCTATCTTCGCAGCCCTGAAGTTTCGGGGTGTAGCGCAGTTGGTTAGCGTTCCTGCTTTGGGAGCAGGGGGTCGTCCGTTCGAGTCGGACCACCCCGACAGGAAACCGGTTAAAAAGCAATTTTTAGCCGGTTTTTTATTTAAGCCGAGGCTTCAGCTGCTTAAACGCGCAGTTGCTACACAGTAACGAACAGAGCGCTTTTTTGGTTCGCCGAGGCGCTTTGTTCGTTACAGTGCTGCAACACCCTTACTTCCTCATCCCCAGCATTGTGGAATAAAATATTGTTATATATTTGTTTAAATCATTTCAAAATCCCAATGAAAGCAACAAAAAAAAACTGGGTCAGCTAAGCATGCCTAATGAAGAAAGTCTGCTGCCTGCCCTGTTATCATACACGGCTGAAATTGCCAAAACTGTCGGATTTTCGTCTCGCGACTGTTACAAAATCCAGCTGGCCGTGGAAGAGGCCTGTGTTCACGTGATGAAAACATCTTTTCACCCTGGAGAGATGGCTGATTATCAGGTGGAGTATACAGGCAGGCTTGATTGAATAGAGATTCATATACGCGATATGGGATTACCCTATGATCCTTCATTGATTCAAGGGTATGACCCTGCTGCCAATATCCTTGAACAGGATATGGAAGGATTGGGCTCATTTCTGATAAAGCAGACCATGGGCGAGTACAGGTTTAACAATTTAGGGGTCAGGGGAAAGGAAGTGGTGTTGATTAAATATTTTGACACACTGTGCATTGCTGCCGATCAGGATGTTCCAAAGGAGGCGGAAGTGGTTGTGCCCCCGGCAGATAGGAAGGCGGTTGACCCAATAAAGTTCACCATCAGGCAAATGAAACCTTCAGAATCGTTGGAGGTCTGCCGGTGTATTTACGACAGCTATGGATACTCCTATGCCAATGAGAATGTATATTTTCCTGAGCGGCTGGCAGCCATGAATCAGGAAGGAAAGCTATTTTCTTCTGTGGCCGTTACCCCGGAAGGTGAAGTCGGAGGGCACGTTGCCATTATATTCCACGAAAAACTTCCGGCAGAAATCGGGATAGCCGTAACCAAAAGAAAATTCCGTGGGCAGGGGTTTGCCAGGGAGTCAACCCTGTTCCTTGAAGATTACATTAAAGAAAAAGGACACAAGGGTATGCAGGTCAAGGAGGTTACCGCCCACCCTTACACCCAGAAGTTTTGTATGAAACTGGGCTATATGGATTGCGGCCTACTGCTGGGGCACTCACCCAAGTCTCTATCTTTCAAGGGCATTGCAGACACCCTCAAGCAACGTAATTCCGATGTGCTGGGTTTTAGGTATTTTGTCCAGCCTGAGGCCAGAGGTTTATACGTTCCCGGTCAGCACCGTGAGATGATCATCAGGTTGTTTAACAATCTTGGGGTCAGTGTCGACACCCTTACACCAAAGTACACCAAACCGGCCTCAGGACCAGGACGCATGGAGGTGGTTGTACACTCGCTGAGGTCGCTGGCCGAAATAACCATTTTTGAGTTTGGGGAGGGAGCCATCGCCCTGCTAAAACAGGAGATGCGAAAGCTTTTTATAGATGAAATACAGGTGTTTGAGTTATACCTGAGCTTGAATGACCCGCTCGCCCCTCCGATGACCACCAGGCTGGAAGAGCTGGGGTTCATATTTACCGGCATATTGCCCGAAACACAGATAGGTGACGCTTTGGTGATGCAATATTTTAACGGAGTGTATATTGATTACGACCAGATTGTGCTGGTATCGGAGCTGGCACAAGAGCTGCTGGAATACATCAAGAAGAACGACCCGCGAAGTGGCTCCTGAAATAGTTATTTTTACCTCCTGACCCGCAGCAGCAGCCGGTTTTTGCCGTCGCTGTTGCTGTACTCCATGCTTTCACAGAGGGCCTGCAGCATGGTGACACGCATTTCGTTATCTTCCTGTTCCAGCGGATTCAGAGGGGCTCCTGCTGCTGCACATTGCATTATCAGTGAGTCGTCTTTTTCCGAGTAGGAGAGCTCCAGCAGTATGTCTGTGAAATCGGTCTGCATCTGCAGCACCTCTTCTGCCATGATCTGCAGGCGGTTGCATACTTTTGAAGATATCACGTGTTTTTCGCAGAAGAGGACCATTTCGCCCTGAAGCCGGTACAGGTCATACAACGGGCTGTTGATTGCATACTGCAGACTCCTAATCCTCTGGATAAAGGCCCTGGTCTTATCCCGCCGGGGATGGTCAAACACCTGCTGTGGTGTGCCTTCTTCATAGATCACCCCCTCATCCATATAGAAAATCCTAGTGGATGTGTTGCGGGCAAATTCCATTTCGTGCGTCACGATCATCATGGTCATGCCTTCGCGCGCCAAACGGCGGATCACGGCCAGTACTTCGCTAACCATGGTAGGATCCAGGGCAGAGGTGGGTTCATCAAAGAGCAATATCTCGGGTTCCATGGCCAGGCAGCGGGCAATGGCAATACGCTGCTGCTGGCCGCCGGACAATTCATCGGGAAAATTGTAGGCTTTCTCTGCCAGACCGACCATTTTGAGCAACTCCACAGCCTTGCGGTCCGCCTCTGCTTGTTTCTTTTTTAAAAGGATCACCGGACCCAGGGTTAAATTTTCCAGGACGGTCAGGTGTGCATACAGGTTGAAGGACTGGAATACCATGCCCATTTTGCGTCGGATCCTGGGTACATCGGTCCTTTTATCCAGTAATGGTTCCCCGTCGATCAAGATCTTTCCGCCGGTAGGTGTTTCCAGCAGGTTCAGACACCGCAGAAAAGTACTCTTCCCTGTCCCGGAAGGGCCGATGACAGATATGACTTCTCCTTTTTTTATGTGAACACTCACATCTTTCAGAACCTCCAGATCCCCGAATTTCTTGGACAAATGTTCTACCCTTATCATACTGTTTCCTCCTTCATTGTTCTGATGGTTTTCCTTTTGGGGTCCACAGAAATTTCAATTTTATCCAGCAACCACGTCAGTAACCATGACAATGCCAGGTAAATGACCGTAGCTATCAGCAGCGGAAAGAAAGCATCGAAAGTGCGGCTGCGGATGATGTCGCTCACCCTGGTAACGTCCTGTACTGCAATGTATCCCACGACCGATGTGGCCTTGACCATGGAAATGAATTCTCCCTTGTACACCGGCAGGGCGTGCCGTAGTGCCTGTGGCAGGATGATGTGGGTGAAGGTTTGTGTGCGGGTAAAGCCGGCAGCTATCCCCGCCTCTTTTTGCCCTTTGCCGATGCTGTTGATGGACGTGCGGAAAATCTCGGCAACATACGCGGCAAAATTCAACCCGAAGGCAATGACCGCCACCAGCACCGGGTTGATCTGTACCGATGCGAACACCACATAGAAGATGATCATCAGCAAGACCAGCACCGGTGTACCCCTGAAGAAACCAATGTAGCCTTTGGCAAAAGAAGTGGCAAAACGCGAGGCCGACATGCGCATGGAGCAGACCACCCCTGCCAGGAGGGTACCCAGGATGGCTGCCAGGATGGAAATGATGACCGTCACAGCCAACCCGTCCAGAACCAGCTTATAACGGTCTTCGTGAACCAGGTTGTTTTGAAAACTCTCGCTGATCTTTTTGAAAAAATCCTTTTTTTCCGACTGGATCTCCGATGGCATGAATTCTGCGGCATTATCTCGGTTCATGCGGCTCATATCGGCAATGATGCTTACACTGCAATCGTAATACTTATCGGAAAAAGCCACTGTTTTTGCCCTTTCTTCGGTAATCGTGATACAGGATACGGCCATGTCTGCTTTTCCCGTGGCCACGGCCAGTAATAAACTATTGAAAGGCATGTCTACAGGAACGAACTCCTTCCCCAGGTAAGAGGCAAAGCGCTTCATGATCTCCACATCATAACCCACCAGGTTTCCGTGACTGACCGCTATAAAAGGCAAACCCATGCTGGTTACCATGGCAACGCGCAAAATTCCGTTTTCCACGTGCTTTTCTATTTCCGGCATCTCTTCCCCTTCTTTGGTCACCCATCGTTCCACCATCTGGTCATAAATCCCGTTTTCCCGGATTTGTTGAATAAAAGCATTGAACTGCAATCGCAGGGAATCATTTTCCCTGCTGAAAACGGCTCCTATGGGTTCATAAAAAATAAAATCTGCTAAAATGCCCAGGTCCGGATTTTCTTTCAAAACAGGGGCCAGCATTTCGCGGGTATACATGGCTGCATCTGATTTTCCCTGTCGCAGCGATACCAACAGGTCAGGCACGTTCTGGAATTGTTGTATGCGGTCATCGGGGTAGTGGGTCAGGGCGTATTCCTCATGGGTAGATCCCAATAGTACGCCAAGTGTTTTGGCCCGTTTTGCCTGTTTCGCTTGCTGAGGTTTTTCCCGTACCATGACGGCCAGCCCTCCCTTGTAGTAGGGCTCGGAAAACAGGACGCTCTTGGCCCTTTCCTCCGTTATGGACAATCCGGCTCCTATCATATCCACTTTCCCCGAAATAAGAGCCGGGAGCATTGCCCCGAATTCCATATCAACAATATTGAGCTGCATGCCCAGGTCCTGGGCTATGTATGCCGCATATTCGATATCAAAACCAATAACTCCCTCATTTGCATATACATATGTCATTGGCTCGGTAACTGCAGCCGTCCCGAAATTCAGGATACCGTTTTCTCCGCCTGAAGTAATTTGCGGCATCGGACCGGGATCCCCCTGTTTGGGGAACCAGCGGTCCAGCATCCCGACATAAGTCCCATCCTCCTGGATCCTTGACAACACCCGGTCCATGGCCTCTTTCAGCCTGTTGTCCTCCTTGCGGACCGCAAAGCCGTACTGATCGTCCATGATGAATTCATCCAGAATGTTCAGTCCTTCAAGTTTTGCCTGAATATTGGCCAGTACCGGCAGGTCATACGCCGTTGCGTGTGCTTTCCCTTCTTTTACGGCTAAAGCACAATGCAGCACGTTGTTAAAATAAATGATCCGGGCATCGGGAATGCGGTCCAGGACCATCTGATCGGCTGCTGTCCCCGCCGGAACAGCAAATGTCTTTCCTCCTTCCAGCATGGAAAGGCTGGTAATGATATGCTCCTCCTTTTGACATCCTGTTACTGCAAACAGAAGTAAAAGGCACTGAAGGGCGGCTTTACATGTGATTTTCATGAAACAAAGATAATAAAGCCGGAATCAAAAACATGTTGATTCCGCTTAAACCTTTGTGTGTTCCCAGATTTTTAGGTCTATGCAGTCTATTCGCGTAGTCTGGTCTTCCAAAGATACGATCACTCCTGAATGCACTTTTCCCATCATGCAATGAGCCGGCAGGAACTTCACCGTTTGCCCCACATACGGCCGCATCCCTTCAATTACACCCCGGAATGAAAGCACCATACAAATGCCAACATCAATAACCATCTCCTCCCTTCTCAACAGTTTCCCCGGCCCTGTCACCCACACATCCAATAATCCGTTATCCAGCTCCACAACCCGCGCAAAATGTGTAATGGGACATCCCAGCGGGCGGTAACGGATCACATCGTCTTTGGATATCTTTTTGGCCGAGAAACAGGCCAGCGTCTCACGGCAGGACGGCTCTCCGGGTAACGGATGTAACAAGAAATCGGCTTTTGCTTTATCAATCAGGCCCGTATAGGTTTCTGTCGCCTGAATACCGTCCAGATTCAGCATCCTGGTCAATTTATTGAATTGCTCCTTAAACCGTTCCTGCCTGAAAACAGGGCATTGTTCCGGTGTGGCTCTTTTTTCTTTTAAAGCCGAGGCAAAAGTCGCGCAATTCACATACCCGCAGGCACCGCAATTGAATCCCGGCAACATCAATAAAAGGGTTTCCTCCTTGATCATGGCTTATTCTCCCTTATATTCCTGAACCCCGTTTATATGTCTCAGAACACCCCTATGGTATTTCTTTTCGATATGCATTTCCCCTACGCATAAAGTACATATGGAAAAGGGCGCGTTATGGCGCAAGAGGTCTTCACTGTAATCAAACAAGGGGGCTTCAATAAAGCATCCTGCCAATTCGGAAGTTCCCTTTCCGGTCAAACCGTTTGTTTCAATGATACGGCATCCCGCATTCATTTCAATTACACGCTCCCTGAATATTTCCCTTTCCGCCTGCGAGATCATATCGCCTTTTGTTATTGCCACCACATTGGCCGTGCTTAAAAAAGGACCTACCTTAAGCGGGGTATTGGGCCCTGTAGTGGCATCTATCACACATACACCCAGGCCATTGGTGGTATATGGAGCGCATCTGTGGCACAATCCGGCTGTTTCTACAATTAGCATATCGGCGGTATTCTCACTGGCAAAAGACACCATTTCTCCCATGTTGTAAATGGTGTAGTGATCGGGACACATATCCCTGGATAACCCTACCATGGTGGGAATTCCTGACTTTTTAAACCTGATGTGGTCTTCGGTATACAAACAATCAATCTTGGCAACTGCTATCCTTACCTGCTGTTCTTTCAGAAATTTAATGGTATTTAGCAATACGGACGTTTTGCCTGCTCCCGGCGTACCGGCTACTACGATCATTTTCATGGTTTTCCTTTCAGGCAACGATTTCTTCACCCAGCCTTACCCGTTCACGGATCCTGAACAATTCACGGTCCATACGGTTCAACTCCACGCAGAGATCAGTCTCATGAGTGGTTGTACAGAAAATCTTTTCCACCCCGCCATTTTTCATTACAATGCGCCTGCCGGTCAACAAAGCCAGCAATGGATCATGTGTCACGACCAAAATAATTTTTCCCTTGCCCGACAACAATTCCATGGCCTGGTGTTTTTTAATGCCGGCGTTTTCAATTTCATCTATCAGGACTATGGGAGAATCACTTATGAAAGCAACATCGGCCACCATCAGAGACCTGCTTTGTCCTCCGCTTAGGACTGTCAGATTCATATCTTCCGCAATCGGCTCACCCGTCAATGTGTTGGCATGATAGACAACCTGTTCTACCATATTCAAATTCTTTCCCCTGCATTTTGCATGAAGCTCCAGAAAGTCCCTCACCGTCATATCTGCTAAAAAATTCATGTTTTGAGACAATTGAGCTATCATTTTCTTTTTGGGATCATACCGCATGGAAATATCGGGAATGCTTTCGTTTATTAGCACACGACGCTGTGTGGCAGTATCGCCCTGTGCCAGTTGTTCTATATCTTCGATAAAAGCGCTTTTGCCGCTTCCGGTAGGTCCTACAACTCCCACGATTTCACCTGGAAATATGTCAATCCGCGAGTAGTATTCGGGATTCCCGTCTTTGTTTTTTCCAGGCATTATGGTAATGCTTTTGATCATTGTCGTTTCTTTTCTGACAAAGGTAAAAGCTTTTACTATTTTGCTAAACCCATGAAAAACGTATCCGCATCTACGTTAAAACACGTATCATTGAGAGCTTAAATGTCAAAATAATGGTGTTTAACAGCATAGGTAACCAGGTTGGCCGTGTTTCTGGACTGTGTTTTCAGAAGCAGGTTTTCCCGGTGTTTGTCCACTGTACGTTTGCTTATGCCCAGTTTTTTTGCTATTTCCGCATTGGAGAACCCTTTGCATATATAATACAGAATATCCTTTTCGCGTTGGGTAATTTCACCTTGATCCTTATCAGGGTGGTTGATTTTTTGGTTCATAATTTCCAGAATGGATTGTATTATGGCAGGTGAAAAATAATTCTTTCCCTCCATGACATCCCGCAAAGCACTTTTCACTTCACTGAAGGAAGAATTTTTCAATAAAAAACCCGATGCTCCCGCCTCTATCATGCTGGTAAGGTAACTTTCCTCCGAATACATGGACAAGGCAAGGATTTTCAATTCCGGATCATGTTCGAGTGCTTTTCTTGTAGTTTCTATTCCGTTCATTATAGGCATTTCTATGTCCATTAATACGATACAGTTTTTTACCTCAACTATTTTTTCCAGGAAATCCTTTCCGTTTTCTGCTTCCAGTATCTGTTCTACAAAATCCATTTTTTGAAGCAAAAAACGCAACCCTTCCCGGAACAAGGCGTGGTCATCCACTAAGAATATATTGATCTTTTTCATCATACAGGTATTTCAACATGTGCATAAAATCCTTTCCCGGGGGATGATTCCACGGAAACAGATCCATCCAGTGACGTGACACGCGAATATATGTTATCCAGACCCATCCCGGAAAAAGTCACTTCCTGTCCGTAAAAAAACCCGGGTTCCATACCCTTGCCGTCATCCCGGTAATCTACCATCAGCCGCTTGCCAGCCTCTTCCTTCAATTCCATTTCTATGTTTGCCGCCCCGGCGTGCTTCACACTGTTGTTCAATAATTCAGTCACAATCCGGTAAACATTTATCTCCACATCGTAATCGTACCTTTTGTCAGAAATGCCGGAGTGTAAAACCACCTTTATGGGGGAATTGGCAAACAGCTGTTTTGTTAGGGTTTCGATTGCTTTTACCAAACCGTAATTCTTCAGCAGATGTGGACTCAGATGATTGGATATTTCCCGGAGTGTGACTATTGCCTCATCAATAACCGAGCAAGTCTGTTCCACTATTTTCCGGTTTTCCGGATTCATCTTTCTGGTATCGGCGGCACTTATGATCATTTTCACTGAAGAAAGCAAGGGCCCCATTCCGTCGTGCAAATCTCCGGCTATGGTACGACGGGCATTCTCTTCGCCCTGAATAATGCCCATCAGCATGCGTTTTTCACTCGTCTTGCGCATGGCATCCAACTGGTCCTGGAGGTTGAAAATTTGCCTGATATAATAGAGGCTTATGAGCATGAAGATGGAAATAAGAATACCCAGCCAGCTGTTAACTTCTTCTTTGGTAATAATTTTAGTCTGCCAGAAAAAAGATGAAAATTCAACCAGCCTTTCGAGCGCCATTAAGACAAAGGCTATAGAGATGAGAATCCACGATACATTGTACCTGGTCCTGCGCACCATGCTGACTGCTACAATTGCTGTTGCCAGCTGAATGATCATAGACAGGAATAATGCAATTTTGAAAATCATTTTTCTTGTAAAAGTAGTATAAAATAAAAAAGGGGGGTGACAAAAAGTAGTTACCCCACTTTTATATGCCCCAAACGCTTATGGGACACCACTTTGAAAGACAACCACCTGCTCCAGTTTCAGGTCACTGCCCTCGCCTGGAGCGGAGAGCTTTTTTGGGTACGCAGAGGCTCTCCGTGCTTTTCTGCCCGTCGCCGTCGCTAACACCCCACGAACGGAAAGCTTTTTCTTTAAGCCGAGGCTTCCCTTATCGTGGGGTGTCAGCGCCCGTTCGCCAGAAGGAGGTGGAACCTTCCGCGCCAAAAGCCTTTGGCGCACCACCTTGAAGACCCACCGGGCGGTTGTTGGAGCAGGAATACTATTCAATGGCAGGGTCGCTACGCCATAAAGAACGGAGAGCCTCGGCTTAAGGAAAAAAGCTCTCCGTTCTTCATGGTGTAAAGACTAAACAGAGCAAAAGCCTCGGCATAAAAAAAGAGGATGACCTTTTTGTCACCCTCTTACACACGATTAGGTTTTAAGTATCAGTCAAGCAGTTTATTCCTTCCGTCGGCTATAACTGCTGCCAGTGTGTTCAGTTGTTCTTCAAGCTGTTTGACATTGATGGCATTGATGACATTCAGCGGTTCAATGATCCCGCGGATCGATTCCAGTTCCGGATGATAGGGCATCAGGGACTCTATGCCCTCCACAACCAGAAGGAGCCTGTAGGAAACCTCGGAGGCTGTCTGGTCATTGAAATAAGTCATATAACGGGGTATGTCCAGGCTGGTTATATACAATGATTCCATAACGCCTGCTGCGATAGTTTCAAAGAACAAATGCATTTGCTCCTTCCCCAGTTGTTCTTCACCCATTGTTACGATCCAGGAGTCCACGTCAAGTGCGTTTACTTCTACCTTGACCTCTGCGCCTTCCATGAGCGCCACATTATCGGTATCGATCATTAGTTGTGCTATCACCTTGTCGTACTCTTCCAGGGGCATCTCGTATAACTGGGCTATCTCCCTGTCCACTGCATAAACAGCCAGAGCCCTGCTTTTCTGGTTCAGGGTGATGAGTTCATTCACTCTGGCAAGAGGCATAAGATACGTGGGTTTGACCCTCTTTTCGCGGTCGGTAAGAACCAATGTCCCTTCATCAATGGCTTTCATGTTGGGCATAACACCCAATTGCTGGAATCCGGCGATCAGTGAATCAATTTTAATTATTAAATCCTGTGTCAGGTATTGCTCCTGCATAGAAATGTCCGATTTTGTACCGGCATCTTTCTTTTTTGAAGCAGTGTTGCCGCAGGCACCCACTATAAGTGCAGAGGCGAACAATAGCGCAATGGCGATTTTTCTCATATTTAGGTCTTTTTGAATGTTGATAATATTTCCGAAATAATCGTACAAATATAAAAAAAACCCGGTATTATGTGCTTTTCTTTCGCATAAACCTGGCTGGAATCTCTAAAAACAAGGCCAGTGATGTCAATAACGCCATCAGTCCCAGAACCCCCAGGTTGTACCAGAGGGTAGGCATTTTCCATGATCCCAGGATTTTCATATGGCTGTAAAAGGGGGCACGGCCGTCACGCGTTGATGGCTCCAGGTAAATCTGCCCCACCCGGGGAACAATCACATGGTCTACCAGTCTGTACATACGCGTACTTGATGTGTTGAGAACAAGGTCCTGTAAAAAAAGGTTGTGGTTGTTTTTTTTCAGTTCCAGCAATCCCTCCCGGCCCGTTTCTTCCAATAAATTCCTGTTCACCCTGTCTATGGCGTGTGTATAATGCAACGAATTACCTGACAACACCTTGTCTGCCTGTTTGAAATAATCGTCCAGGGCCTCATAAAGTTCCGCAGACCATGAATCCACCGGATAAGTGAACGGTTCAAGCCCGGTAACCTCAGCCAGCCTGGGCATTCCACCTGTAATGACGCGGAGTCTTTGCGGATCCATTGCATTCTGTTTAATATACTCATCCTGTGCTGTTTCCATCTGGCTCTGCAATTCCTCCAGGAATCCCAGCCGGTAATACTGTGCCCTGAATTTTTCCTTCTCGTCTTCAAAAAAATGTTTCATGTAGGGATTGTACATGTACGAGCTTACCGCCAGGGCTTCGAAGGCCCAGCGCGAAGGGATCACTTCACCAATTACGGGCACGTTCCCTGTTTTGCTTGCAGGATTCAGGTCGTCAAACTTGACTACCAGGCCGCACAACAGGATCTGGGGGATGAGCAGCAAGGGAATGGTGATATAGATGGCAACAATGGAGCTTAAAGATTGGGAAAGGACTAGTCCGGTAAGGTTCGCAACAAAGGCAGAGGCAAAAAGAATGATCCACCAGATGCCAAGCATGCCGTGTATTCCCATGATGGCATGCCCTACCAGGATAAACAACAGCGTCTGGATAAGTGAAAGACCTGCCAGGAACACTATTTTTGACCAGATGTACCCGTTGTGGCTCAGGCGCAGGAAACGTTCCCGCTTAAGCAGGGAACGATCTTTGAAGATTTCCTCTGCGCTGACGCTCATGCCCATGAATATGGCCACAATGACGGCCATGAAAAAGAACGAGACCAGGTTTTTGTTATCCATGACGGTGTACCCCGTCTCGGGGGCATACCGGGTGAGCATGGCCACAATGGCTGCCAGCAAAGGAGCTTCCAGCAGTGAAATGAGTAAATACTGCGTATTGGCTTTCTTTGTCTGCAGGTTACGTTCCAGGAATATCAGGAATTGTTTCCATGGGGAGGGTTTTTTCTGTTTTGTCTCAGGCACATCCTGTATATGTGGCGTTTCCTGCTCCTGCCTTGTTTCCAGGTATTTGTTGTGCCATTCCTGGGGGCTTATGCGGCGTTTCTCGGTAAGGCGCCCGGTATCATCCAAGGATTTGGATTCCAGTATGTTGAGAATAATCTCGGGGTTTACATTCCCGCATGTGGCACACATGCTCGTTTGCGCATCGGCGTGTTGGGCCGCCTGCTTGAAATACGTAACCGCCTCTATGGGATTCCCGTCAAAAACCGGGTACCCTCCCTTGTCCAACAGCCACAGGCGGTCAAACAATTTATAAATATCCGAGGACGGCTGGTGAATGTTGACCACAATAAGCCGGCCCCTGAATGTTTGTTCTTTCAGCAAATTAATGACCTTTTCCGAGTCCGAGGAGCTCAGGCCCGAGGTGGGTTCGTCCAGGAACAGCACCGCCGGCTCCCTGATCAGCTCCAGCGCTATGTTGAGCCTTTTGCGTTGTCCCCCGCTGATTGTCTTGTTCAGGGCCGAGCCTACTTTCAAGTCCCTGGTTGCGGCAAGACCCAGGTCTGTCAGCACTTCCATCACTTTATTTTCGAGCCATTCAGGGGACATCCCGTCAAAACAAAGCCTGGCGGTATACCAGAGGTTCTGAAAAACCGTCAGTTCCTCAATCAGCAGATCATCCTGGGGCACAAAGCCGATGAGCTTTTGCACTAACGGGTCTTCTATGGAGTGGTTATTAAGCAGGATCTGTCCTTCCTGCGGTTTGATGTTTCCGTTGAGCAGGCCCAGCAACGTGGATTTCCCTACCCCGCTTCCTCCCATGATGGCTACCAACTGCCCCGATTTGAGCGTAAAAGAGAAGTTGTGCAGCCCGTTTTCGCTGTGTGGAAAGCGGAATTCAATACCCTGGCCTGTTAGTTCAATAGGGGTCCTGGCGGTCTCCCCTGTCTGAAAAAGAGATTGTACGTTGCTGTAATACAATGGATTTCCATGTTTTCCCTTCATGACTGCACTTTGCTGCCACAGCTGGAACGTATCCTGCAATACCGGGACATCGTTCATCATCACCTGGTCATTTCCCCGGTAAGTAAAAGCAATCACATTTTTCCCCGGGAGGTCAATCAGCCGCAACATCCCTTCCCATCCTTCCGGCCTGTAACTGCGCACCCTGTCAGTCTCTCCGTCCAGTACAAAAGCCTTGAAATGCATGAGCTCTTCACCGGTCACATTAAAATGAGCGGCCACTTTGTAAAAAAGATCCTCCTGCTTCAAAAAGCCTTCCCTGTTTATGGCGGAAAACTCCATGAAACGCAGCAGGAGCAAAGACTGTTCGGATGATTCGATGTTTTTGCGCAATCCTTCGCATACGGATTCTATGATCTTATCCTTGTCCAGATCCGGAGACATCTCATAAAGGTCTGTAAGATCCCGGTACAGGCCCAGGTAAGTTTCCCTGCGGCGTACGCCAAAGTGCTGGTCAAGATAGGCTGCAATGAGTCTTGCTGCCCGCTCTTTGTCTATCCCGGCCAAGGCCCCGAATAAGGCAAAGAGATTGAGCAGTCCCGATAAAATAATATCATTCATTTTCGTTTCTTTTTTTCAGTTGAAAAAAATAGCAGCATAAAGGGAATGCCCAGAACACTTCCTACAATATCTGCAGCCACATCCGAAATATCCCCGGTCCTGTACGGAAGGTAGTGCTGGACTATTTCTGTTATCACCCCAAAAATCAGCCCGGACCAGAATATGACAATCTTTGTGATAACCATGTTGGGCCTTACGGCTCCCCATGTAAGGGGAATAATGGGAATAAACAGCAACGTATGGATGATCTTATCGGGCAACACATCCAGCAGGGAAGCCAGCCATAAGATCATCCCGGACTTCTGGAATTTTGGCAGGGAATCTCCCTTTGCAAATAAAAAATACGTACATCCTCCCAGGTAAGCCACCAGGAGAAAGATCATGATACCCTGTCCGACTTTCTTTATTATGTGAGTTTTCCGAGCCAATTCCTGTTGTTTAATTTTTCATCCAGAATTCCTGACAGGTTCTCAACCGGAACCCTGTCCTGGAGCATGGTATCCCTGTCCCTTATGGTTACGGTATTGTCTTCCAGTGTCTGATGGTCCACCGTTATGCAAAGGGGCGTGCCTATGGCATCCATTCTGCGGTATCGTTTCCCTATGCTGTCCTTCTCGTCATAGAGGCAGGCGTGTTCCAGGCGGAGCTTTTTGAGTATCTGCTGGGCCACCTCGGGCAATCCGTCCTTTTTGACCAGGGGAAATACCCCCAGCTTAACAGGGGCCAGTATGTGGGGTAAACGCAACACTACACGTGTTTCACCATCTTCGAGCTCCTCTTCCCGGTAAGTAGAAGACAATACAGCCAGGAACGTCCGGTCCAGGCCAATGGAGGTTTCTACCACATAGGGAATATAGCTTTCATTTGTTTCCGGGTCAAAGTACCGCAGTTTGCGGCCCGAGTACTCTTCATGGCGCGAGAGGTCATAATCTGTCCGGGAGTGGATCCCTTCCAGTTCCTTGAATCCAAAAGGAAACCTGAATTCAATGTCACAGGCGGCATTGGCATAATGGGCCAGCTTGTCGTGGTCATGGAAACGGTACATGTCCGCACCCAGGCCCAGTGACAAATGCCAGCGCAGGCGCATGTCCTTCCAGTATTCGTACCACTTCATCTCTTCTCCGGGTTTGACAAAGAACTGCATTTCCATCTGTTCAAATTCGCGCATTCTGAAAATGAATTGCCTGGCCACTATTTCGTTCCGGAAAGCCTTCCCGGTCTGTGCTATGCCAAAGGGGACCTTCATACGGCCGCTTTTCTGCACATTCAGAAAGTTCACAAAAATCCCCTGGGCCGTCTCGGGCCTTAGGAAGACCTGGGATGCCCCTTCACCGGTGCTTCCCAGCTGGGTGCTGAACATCAGGTTAAACTGGCGTACCTCGGTCCAGTTCCTTGTCCCCGATATTGGACAAACAATCCCGCAATCCAGGATGAGCTGGCGCAATCCCGCCAGATCGTTCTCGATCAGGGCCCTGGTCATCTTATCCTGTAAATCGTCAATCTTGGCCTGCTCCCTGAGCACATTGGGATTGGTGGCCCGGAATTGGGCTTCATCAAATTGCTCCCCGAACCGTTTCTGACCTTTGGCCACTTCTTTGTTTATTTTTTCTTCCAGCCTGGCCAGGTAATCTTCCAGCAATACATCGGCGCGGTATCTTTTTTTGGAATCCTTATTGTCTATCAGCGGATCGTTGAAGGCGGCCACATGCCCGCTGGCTTCCCATATCTTTGGATGCATGAAGATTGCCGAGTCCAGCCCCACAATATTGTCGTGCATCCTGACCAGAGAATCCCACCAGTACTTCCTGATGTTGTTCTTGAGCTCCACCCCGTTCTGTCCATAATCATACACGGCACTCAACCCGTCGTAAATCTCGCTGGAGGGAAAAATGAATCCGTATTCCTTCGCGTGGGCAATAATGTTTTTGAATAAATCTTCCTGTGTCATAAATCATTTGGTAAAAAGGTCCTCCAAAGATAGACTTTTTGGGATAATCTCTTCCAGCAGCTCCCTTGCAAAATCCCGGTCCTTCAGCCGGGGGTGTGGCAGGGTGAGTTTTTCGGAGTCCATTATTAAATTGTCATACAGAAGGATATCAATGTCAATCAGACGGGAAACATAAGTTCTCCCGCCTTTAACAGGGGATTCCTGGCGGGGTCGTACCCTGCCCAGCCTTTTTTCTATTTCCAGGCAATGATCCAGCAGCTCTTCTGCCTCCAGCTGCGTCTCCAGGCATAAGGCCTGGTTCATGAAAGGAGGAACGGGTACGGAAAAGCCCCAGGGTTCTGTTTCCCTGCGGGTGGAAACGGCGATAACCCTTCCCAGGGCCTGCAAGGCTTCCAGGGCCTCATCCAGCAGGGTGTCCCGGTTACCCAGGTTACTTCCTAATAAAAGGTACGTTTTATGCATGGGCATCCTGGTTCAGTACATCCCGTAAAGGCCGGTGTCCAGTTGCGCTTCTTCGCTCATGCGGGAAGGATCCCAGGGAGGGTCAAAAGTCAGGCTTATGGACGCCCTGGATACCCCGGGGACATGGCTTACGGTAAACCGGGCCTCTTCTATTACCTGTTCGGCCATGGGGCAATTGGGGGCCGTAAGGGTCATGATAACGGTAACCGGGTGCCCCTTTTCATCCTTTTCGCCTATTTCAATGCCATAGATAAGGCCAAGGTCCACAATGTTGATGGGGATTTCCGGATCAAAAATCTGCCTCAGGGCATTTCTTATGTTTTTTTCCAGGTCACTTTCCATGTTCTTATGTGTTCTCTGTATTGGCAGCCAGGGCATACAGCCGTATCTGTTCTATCATGGATAACAGTCCGTTGGCCCGCGTTGGGGAGAGGTGCTCCTTCAGGCCGATTTTCTGAATGAAAGACAGGTCCGCGTTCAGGATTTCACCCGGAGTGTGACCCGAGAAAACATGCACCAGCAGTGAAATGATCCCTTTGGTGATGAGGGCATCGCTGTCGGCCCTGAAATTTAGCTTTCCGTCTTCCCGGCTCACCGCAAGCCACACCCTGGACTGGCATCCCCTGATCAGGTTTTTTTCCGTACGGGAATTTTCTTCCAGCGGGGGCAGTTTTTTCCCCAGCTCTATGAGGTATTCGTATTTGTCCATCCAGTCCTCCAGGAAGGAGAACTCCTCTGTAATTTGTGCCTGTTTGTCTTCAATGGTCATGGTAAAACGGGATTAACGAAGCATTTTCAAAACCTTCTGCAGAGACTCCACAAAATAATCCAGTTCTTCCAGGGTATTGTACAAGGCAAAGGAAGCGCGAAGCACGGCGGTCAGATGGAAGCGCCCGAGCAACGGCTCGGCACAAAGCATGCCCGACCGGGCCGCAATGCCCATCTTGTCCAGCAATGTGGCTATATCGGCCGGATGTGCTCCTTCTATGGACATGGAAAAGACCGGTATTTTTTCATAAACCTGGCCGTAATAGGTACCCGGGAGGCCATAGATCCGGCAGCCTTCTATGGCCTGCAATGCCGTCATGGCCTTTGTCGTAATTTCCTTTTCATGTGCCTCAATGTCAAAAGCATTCAGGCCGTTAATAAATTCTACCGCCGCACCCAGCCCGGCCACACCAATGAAGTTGGCTGTACCGGCTTCAAATTTGAGGGGAAGCGGGGCATAGGTGGTTCCCGTGGGCAGGCAAACCTTTTCTATCATATCACCTCCGCCCTGCCAGGGGACCATCTCTTCCAGGTATTTTTCTTTTCCGTATAATACGCCTGTGCCTGTGGGCCCGTAAAGCTTGTGTCCTGAAAAAACGTAGAAATCAGCATCCATATCCCGTACGTCCACCTTCTTATGAACAATGCCCTGGGCTCCGTCCACAGCCACCGGAACGTTGTAATAATGGGCTATGCGTATGATATCGGCCAGGGGGTTGACCAGTCCCAGTACGTTGGAAATATGCGCTATGGAAAGCAGTTTGGGCTTTTCTCCGGGTTTATCCAGGATCTGCTCCAGTTTTTTTGGATCCATGGCCCCCGAATCGTCAATATCCCACACTTCAAGACTGGCCCCGGTACGTTTGCACATCATCTGCCAGGGGACAATATTGGAGTGGTGTTCGGCCCCGGTAACCACAATGCGGTCTCCGGGCCGGATGTAGGTCTGTCCGAACGAATAAGCCAGCAGGTTGAGCGAGGCGGTCGTCCCGCTGGTAAAAATCACTTCGTCTGCAGAAGCGGCATTGATGAATTCACGTATGGTCGTTCTGGCTTTTTCATACCGTTCGGTGCACTGCACGCTCAGGTAATGGACAGCCCGGTGGATGTTCCCGTTCAAACCCCCTTGCATTTCCTGCAGCACGTCCAGTACCTGCCTGGGTTTCTGGGTTGTAGCCCCATTGTCCAGGTAAACAAGAGGTTTCCCGTATACTTTTTGTGACAGGGCGGGAAACTGTTCCCTGATATGTGAACAATTCATGCTTCAAAGATAATAAATGTATATTTGCAGTGTAATAAGCACCGTTAAAATGTACGAATACATCAAGGGAAACCTGGCCAGCGCAGATCCCACACAGGCCGTGGTGGAAACAGGCGGGATTGGTTATCATTTGCTCATATCCCTTCAGACATACTCGGCCATCCATACCCGGAAAGAAGTGTTGCTGTGGGTGCACCTGCAGGTCAGGGAAGATGCCCACCAGCTTTATGGCTTTGCCACCCGTGATGAACGTGAAATTTTCCGGTTGCTGATAGGGGTGACCGGTGTCGGCCCCAATACGGCACGGATGATCCTCTCGGCCATGAGCAACGCGGAACTCCGCAACGCCCTGATTACAGGCGATGTTGTCCGGATCAAAAGTGTCAAGGGCATTGGCATTAAAACAGCGGAAAAAATGGTCATTGACCTGCGGGATAAAATGTTGAAAGTCGGTCTGGATTCAGACGGCCAGGGCGACCTGGTGCCTTCTGTTTCGGAAACCGGGGCCGAGGCCGCCGCTGCCCTGCAACAATTGGGCTTCCAGCGCTCGGCGGTTGAAAAGGTGATCTCGCGCCTGCAGAAAGAAAACCCCACCTGCGGTTTGGAAGATATGATAAGACAAGCTCTCAAACTCTTGTAGTTTGCCATATTTCGCTATCTTTGTGTTACTAAATTTAAACTTACTGTTATGAATATTCCGGCCAATCTCAAGTATTCCAAAGAACATGAGTGGTTAAAAATTGAAGGCGATCTGGCCATTGTGGGCATTACAGATTTTGCCCAGTCCCAATTGGGTGACATTGTTTTTGTTGATATACAAACCCTGGGCGAAACCCTGGACAAGGATGAGGTTTTTGGGGCCATAGAAGCCGTTAAAACCGTTGCAGATGCATTCATGCCTGTGTCCGGGACCGTAGAAGAGGTTAACCCGTTACTGGAGGACGCACCTCAGACAGCCAATGAGGATCCATACGGCAAAGGCTGGATGGTCAAAATCAAGATGTCTGACCCCCGGGAGGTTGATGATTTGCTCGATGCCCGGGCTTACGGGGAATTAATCTCATAAGATCTCTAGAACTGATTTTTATGAAAACAAGCTTCGGAAGCGACAATCATTCTGGGGCACATCCCTCTGTAATAAAGGCTCTTGCAGACGCCAATCAGGATTACCAGCTTTCTTACGGAGAAGATGAGTATTCTTCCAGGGCCAAGGATGTGTTCCGGTCAATATTTGGAGAAAATGCGCGGGTATTCTTCGTGTTTAACGGAACCGGGGCCAATGTGCTTTGTCTGCAGGCGCTCACACAGCCCTATCATGCGATAATCTGTGCAGAAACCGCCCACATCAACCAGGATGAATGCGGTGCCCCCGAGCGTTTTACCGGGTGTAAGGTCATAACAACCCCCACAGAGGACGGGAAACTGCATCCTGAACATATCAGGCCTCTGCTCAAGGGTTTTGGTTTTCAGCATCATTCCCAGCCAAAAGTCATTTCCATTGCCCAGGTCACGGAACTCGGCACGGCTTATACCCCGGAAGAAATTCAGGCCCTGGCAGACCTGGCTCATGAACATGGCATGTACCTGCACATGGACGGGTCCAGGCTGGCCAATGCCGCCGCAACCCTGGATCTTCCCCTGGAGGCGATAACCACCCGGGTAGGTGTAGACGCCCTTTCCTTTGGCGGGACAAAAAACGGGATGCTACTGGGTGAAGCCGTCGTTTTGCTACGTCCCCCTCTGGCTGAAAATTTCCTATACATCCGGAAACAGTCCATGCAGCTTTATTCCAAGAGCCGTTTTGTGGCTGCACAATACCTGGAATACCTGGACCATGGTCTATGGCTTGAAAATGCGCGTCATGCCAACAATATGGCCCGGTATCTTGCCGCAGGCATAAAAGAGCTGCCGGGTGTGACCATCACACAAAAAGTGGAAAGCAATGCTGTTTTTGCCATTATCCCGGAAAAAGCCCGGAAAAAGCTGGTAGAAAAGCACTTTTTCTATATATGGAATGAAAACACCGGCGAGGTTCGCTGGATGTGTTCCTTTAACACCCGGAAAGCGCATGTAGATGCATTTGTAAACGATTTAAAAAGATCATTGTCATGAATAATGAAGTTAAAGTCACCAGGCTTTTTGATTTACTTGAAAGGCTGCAGGTCAACTATCCAAAAGAAGACATCCTGGCCGGTAAGGTTCAGGGAGCCTGGAAGAAGTACAGCTCCCGGGAATATGCCGAAATATCGCATGCTTTCGCATACGGTTTCCTGGAATATGGTTTAAAGTCGGAAGACAAGGTGATCACGGTGATGAACAACCGGCCCGAATGGAATTTTGTGGATATGGGAACCGCCCTGGCCAGAATGGTACATGTACCTGTTTATTCTACTTTGAGTGAGGACGATTACCGCTATATCATACCCCACTCAGATGCAAAGGTCATGATTATTGGCAGTGCTATCCTGTATAAACACCTGGCCCCTGTAATCGCCTCATTGGAGAACCCTCCGGCAATCTTTACGGTAGATCCTGTAGAGGGGGTAAACAATCTGGACCAGATTGTGACAATGGGCAGGAATAATAAGGAAAAATGGGCCGGTGTGATTGAAGAAAACAAAAAGAATATAACCCCCGACACCCTGCTGACCATCATCTATACATCGGGCACCACGGGAACGCCAAAGGGCGTAATGCATGCCCACAGCAGCATTGTTTTCAATTTTTTGGCTCATGCTGCTCAGCAGACCAAGAATGCCTCGCACCGCTACCTGAGTTTCCTCCCGTTGTGCCATATCTACGAAAGAACCATGAACTATGAATTCCAGTCGCTGGGAATCAGTGTCTATTATGCAGAGAACATGGGGACCATTGCCCGCGATCTGAAAGACATCCAGGCAGACGGATTCTGTGCTGTGCCACGTGTCATAGAAATGATGTACAAGAAACTGGAAGATGCCGGCAAGAGCCTTACAGGAATCAAACACGTGATCTACACATGGGCCTGGAATTTTGGGAACACGTTTGACTATGAAAAGCTCACCTTCTGGCGCAAGACACTTAACAAGCTGTTTGACAAACTGGTTTATAGCAAATGGAGGGCCAACCTTGGGGGACATGAAATGCTCATAGTTACCGGAGGTTCTTCTATCCGGGCTTGTGTCATACGCTTGTTTTCAGCAGCTAAAATGTATATTTATGAAGGATACGGCCTTACAGAGACAGCCCCTGTAATTGCCGTGAACAAGCCAAAATCCATGATCCGCAAAATCGGGACGGTGGGCACTGTTCTTGAAGGTACGGAACTGAAATTCCTGCCCGATGGTGAAATACTGACCCGCGGGCCGCATGTTATGATGGGATATTACAAGAATCCCGAAGCCACCCGCGAGGTCATAGACTCTGAAGGCTGGTTCCATACCGGCGATGTGGGTGAAATGACCAATGGCGTTTTTCTGCGCATTACAGACCGCAAAAAGGAAATCTTCAAATTATCCAGCGGCAAGTATGTAGCTCCTCAGGTAATTGAAGGCAAACTGAACGAATCGACTTATATTGAAAGCTCGCTGGTCATAGGAAGCAATCAGAAAGTGGCCTCGGCTATTATCATCCCCAATTCCACACAGGTACAGGATTGGGCGGCCCACCATAAAATGGTTTTCCAGGATCTTGAAAACCTTTACCAAACCAAAGAGATTAATGATTTGATCCACCAGGAAATTGAACGGGTCAACAAATCACTGGCTCCGCATGAACAAATCAAGTTTTTCCGTATTGTGAATGATGAATGGACTACCGCAAACGGTCTGCTCTCACAAACACTCAAATTGCGCCGCGCCCAACTGAACAAGTATTACGAAAAATTAATTGCTGCGATCTATCCGTGATCCGTAAAGCAACCAGCGACGATAAGACAGCGCTCCGGCAGATCTGGTGCGCTGCTTTCGGGGACGACCCGGACTATGCCGCCTTTGTTACTGATCATTGCCTGGAACTGGGAACCGTACTGTACCATCCCGGGGGAATGTCTTGCCTTACACTGTTTCCCGTTAGCCTTTACCAAAGAAACAGAATGATCCTGGAGGGTGTCTGCGTCTACGGCCTGGCTACACACCCTTCACAGCAAAAAAAAGGATTCGGGTCTCTGTTACTTACCCGGGCGCTGGCCGGATCCCCGTTTGTGTTGCTTTATCCGGCAACAAAAAACCTGCAGAAATACTATCTGAAAAGAGGATTTGACACCCCGGTTCGCATCCCGGCTCCCGTTATGATGGTTGACTGTAAGGCCCCTCATGGCCAGGCACCGTCAGAAGAACTTTTCGCAGCCTATAAAAACAACGCTCAAAGGCAGGAATTTGCATTTCTCTGGCCATTTTCGATGTTTAATTTTGCCTTTCAGGAATGTCAGTTTCGTCGCGGTTACGTGGTTCCGCCATGGTTCTGCTATCCGTCAGAGACAGATCGGGGTGTTCTGTGTAAATTATATATGGAAGGGGGAGAAAAAGACGGATCGCCGTATCTGTGCGCGTTGGTACATTTTAATGTTTCCGTTCCGGGATTTTGCTCCGACGATAGTATTTTTTACCTTCCTTTAGACTGAATATCAGAAAGTTATTCTGTAATACCCCAGAGGAAGCAAGCCGGTTTGATAGGACGTTCTCATGTCTTCCAGCTTCACATCGTATTCATAGGAATACACATTCTTGCGGTTGGTGAAATTTCGGATCTCGACCCCGATTTCATGCGTAACCTTCTGTTGCTGGATTTTTGCCCAGGCTTTCAGGTCACCGCGCATGTAGAACGGATGCCTTGGCACATAGGCCTGCTCATAAATATAGACTGTTGTCCCGGTAGCCCTGGAAGCCTCCAGGTCTACTGGAATATACCGTTGTCCCCCGGCAAAAGCAAATTTCACATCGCCTCCGAACGTCCAGATATTTTTGGCCGTTGGTTTTTTTGTCAATTCGAACTCTTTTCCTAACAGGATGTTGGAAACAAAATTGCTGTTGTAACGCGTATTTCTGAGTATGTTGTCAATACTTCTGAACTTACTTTCAAAAACAGAAGCGGTAACCATGTAATACCAACCGCTGGTTAGAAAATGCTCCAGTGTCAGCTCCAATCCATAATTGTATCCGGTGGCATCGCTTACGTAGACACGTCCGTATTTGTCAAAATTCATCCCGGAAAGGTTGATCACAGCATAATAGGGTTCATAAAGGTCTACCGGAATATTGTATAGATATTGATAATAAGCCTCTGCCTTAAACCGCGTGGACGGGGCTATGCGCCATTGGTATCCCAGGACCAGGTGGTGCGCACGTGTCATGTCCAGGTACCTGTTCGGGTAGATCTTGCTGTCAACGGCCTGTGAAAACAATTTTGTCATATAAATCTCTAGCCCCTGGTACTGGCTGTGGAGTCCGTATCCAAGGGTCAATTCGTGCTTTTCTTTGAATTTCCACGAAAGTCCAAACCGCGGATCAATATTCCATGTCTGGTTCAGGAAAAGAAATTGGGCATTCACGCCGGCATCCAGTGTCAGCTTTGAAGTGGCCCTGTAGGAAACTTCCGAAAATCCGCTCAGAAGAAATGTATAACCCACTTCGTTCACATCTTTTGGATACGTGGTCCTGGAATAATCATTGGAAATGAACTTGTAGGCAAGTCTTTTTCCTGTAAGTCCCGAACGCAGGGACACCCGGCTACCCGGTTTAATGTTGTGGACAACCTGCAAACTCTGGAACTCGCGCATGAGAAGGGCATCCTGGCTGCGGTCTTTCAACAATGTTTCGGCATTCATAGAGTCAATCTGTGCCGAAAAGGAGGAATAGGATCCGGCCAGTGCAATGTTTAGGGATTGATTGTGCCCCAGGCTTTTCTGGTATCGTATCCCGGCAACAGCCATCCCGGACTGACTGGCAATATCATCGGCGTAATTATAAAAGTCAGATTCTCCGTCAACTATGCTGACTTTCCCGGTTCCCCCAATGGTGAAAAATGAAAAGGTGCCGCCTTTGGCTGTTGGTACATGAATTTTTGCCGTCCAGTCCTGATACCTGGGGACGGCAGACCCTGCCCCAAAATCAAATCCCAGGTATGCCAGCGCATCCAGGAAAGAATAACGATACGCTCCCAGATAGGAGGCTTTCAATTTTTTGGAAAGAGGCCCTTCTACCCCAAACTCAAGACCGTTGATGCCCAATTGACCTGTGAATTCATGTTTATCATAATTCCCCTCCCTTAAATGGATGTCAAAAACACCGGAATAGGCGTTCCCATATTCTGCAGGGAATGCACTGGTATAAAAATCAGAATTAGATAACGTATTAACATTCAACATGCTGATTGCCCCGCCAGTAGCTCCTCCATCGGCAAAATGGTTGGGATTGTAGATATCAATCCCTTCCATACGCCATAAAAGACCAAACGGGGAATTACCCCTAATAACAATGTCGTTGTTGGAGTCGTCGGGGGTACCTACCCCTGCAAAATTCTGAGCCATTCGGGAAATATCGCTCATCGCACCGGCGTACCTTTCGGCGTCAGCTACAGAGAATGTTCTGGCCGAAACAGTAGCCATATCGTTCACCGGGCGCAATTTGTCCCTTTCTGCAGTTATGACAATTTCCTGCACCGTCATCACGTCTTCACGCATAGTGACGTTGATTACCAGCTCCTTACCCGAATTGAGTGAAATGTTTTCCATATAGATGCTTTCCATTCCTATGCTGGAAAAAAGGATGGCAATCCGGCCTACCGGAACATTGGGAATACTGTAGTAGCCGTCAATATCGGTATACGTGGCCATATAACCGCTGTTATTGACTACCACGCCAACGCCTACCAGGGGTTGTTCTGATATATCGTCCACTACCCTTCCTTTGACAGTCTGCACCATTTGCTGTGCCTTAAGGGAAACAAACGGAAACAGGAAGATAAGTGTGATAAGGAAAAAACGTTTCAAAGTAAAAATGTGCTTTGTTGCATAAACCCACAAAAGTAGTATATTTTTTTTCTTCTGTATTCTAATATTATTCCTGAATAAAGCAGCCTTTGTATAGGTAAATCTGCCTTATAAACTGAATGTTAAGTTGATGTCAATATTTAACGCCCCAGATACAACAGTAAAACAGAAATGTCGGCAGGTGATACCCCGGGAATTCTGGAAGCCTGACCTATTGTCCCGGGTTTTATTTTTTGTAACTTTTGACGCGACTCTGTAGACAATGACCGTATTTTTGAATAGTCAAATTTCTCGGGAATGGCCACGGTGTCTAATCTGAGGACTTTCTCTGCAAACGCTTTTTCTCGTTCTATATAACCTCTGTACTTTATCACAATCTCTGCAGACTCACAAAACTCTGCAGCCCTGGGATTTCCCTCACACAATGTTCCACGTGGAACAAAATCGACAATATCCTCCCAGCTCACCTGCGGCCTGCTCAAAATTTGTGCCAGTTTTCTTTTAGTGCTCATTGGGGCAGTGCCGGCTTTTATTAGAATTGCATTGGCCTTTTCTGGTTCTATGGATGTGTTTTCTAGCCACTGTAAAATATTGTTTCTTTTTTTGATTTTTTCTTGCAACAGGTTGTATCTTTCTTCTTTTGCAAGGCCTATGTTATATCCGGTTGGCGTAAGTCTTTCATCGGCGTTGTCCTGCCTTAGAAGTATCCTGTATTCTGCCCGTGAGGTAAACATTCGGTAAGGTTCGTCAACGCCTTTTGTGACCAGGTCATCTATGAGTACACCCATATAGGCCTGGTCCCTGTTTAAAATTACCGGTTCCAGTTTGTTGATCTTTCGGTGGGCATTGATTCCGGCCATTAATCCCTGTGCCGCCGCCTCTTCATAACCGGTTGTGCCATTTACCTGGCCGGCAAAAAATAAACTTTCTATATTTTTTACTTCCAATGAGTGAAAAAGTTGTGTTGGTGGAAAATAATCGTATTCTACAGCATAGCCCGGGCTGTGAAATCTTGCATTTTCCAATCCCTTGATTTTTCTGATAGCCTGAAATTGAATTTCTATAGGAAGTGAAGAGGCAAATCCCTGTAAATAATACTGGTTAGTGTTCCATCCTTCCGGTTCCAGAAAAAGTTGGTGTTGTTCTTTATCTTCAAAGGTTTGTAATTTAATCTCAATACTTGGACAATACCGTGGGCCCTTTCCGCTGATTCTTCCTGTAAATAGTGGTGAATCTTTAAATCCTTCCTTTAACTTATCATGCACTGCAGAATTGGTATATACCATATAGCAGTCCATTTGTCTTTGTTTTTCCTGAATGGCTGATTGTGCATTTAAAAAAGTGAATTTTTGTGGTTGAGTATCCCCTTTCTGAATCTGTAAAGAGGAAAAATCAACCGTTTTTCCATCAATTCTGGGTGGTGTACCGGTTTTCATGCGTTCTACCTGTATCCCTCTTTCCTGTAGCTGCCTGCTTAATCCTTCGGACGGCGTCTCCCCTATTCTTCCACCTGGTGCAGATTTCCAACCGATAAAAATCATTCCGTTCAAAAAAGTTCCATTCGTAAGAATTACAGCTTGTGCAAAGAATTCCTGTTGAAATTCCGTTTTGACACCAATTACTGTATTTCCATCAAATATCAGGGAAACCACCTGGTCCTGCCATATATACAGATTTTCAGTGTTTTCAATGATTTCTCTCCAGTTAATGGAAAATAATGCTCTGTCGCATTGTGCTCTGGGACTCCACATTGCTGGTCCTTTGGAGCGGTTCAGCATTCTGAATTGTATAGTGCTCCTGTCGGTAACAAGTCCCATGGCTCCTCCCATGGCATCTATCTCTCTTACGATTTGCCCCTTTGCTATGCCTCCAACCGCCGGATTGCAGGACATCTGGGCCATTTTCGTTATATCCATGGTTATGAGCAAGGTTTTGGAGCCCAGCCTTGCTGCTGCATGGGCTGCTTCGCATCCTGCATGTCCTGCTCCCACTACAATAATGTCGTAATGATTGGTCATTTAAACGGGTTGATCGTTACTTGTTTTAGTGCTGCGTCTTCGGCACTGCTCATATTCTTTCTGTCCTCAGATGTCTGGTCGTTCATACCTGTCATATGAAGTATCCCGTGAATAATCACCCTTAATAATTCCTGTTCTTTCGTCTGCCCATACTTGTGTGCATTTAAAAAAACTGTTTCCGGATCAATAAAAATGTCTCCACTCAGACGCTTATTATCTTTTTCTGAATAAGTAAAAGTTATAACGTCTGTATAATAATCATGATTCAGGAATTGTTCGTTTAATTGGAGCATATAATCTGAACTGCAGAATATTATACCTATATCGCCCACTCGTTTACCATAAGTATGCAGAACTTCGGATATCCACTGTTTTATGGCACGTCTGTTGCTTAGCTTTAAGGTGGTATTATATACGTGAAAAAGAATCATGGCGTTTTTTAAATAACGCCGCAAAATTACTAAATTGTTTTTTAAATATTTTTTTTTACATTTGCAAGCCTTGATGGGCCATTAGCTCAGCTGGCTAGAGCGCTTGCATGGCATGCACGAGGTCGTCGGTTCGATTCCGACATGGTCCACACAATTAATTTTTTAAAATAATGGAACTTAAAAAAAGCCCTAAAGCAAATCTTGAAAACAAAAGAGTGCTTTTCATTGAGATCGGACTGGTCTTTGCTCTTGTAATTGTTCTGGCTGCTTTTGAATACAAGACTTACGAAAAAAACGCCAGTTTTATCGATGCTGAGGTCAGACAAGTCATTGAAGAGGAGCAGATCCCTGTAACGCTTGAAACCCCTCCCCCTCCGCCTGAAACAGCACAGCTCCCTGTTCTTTCCGACGCCATTGAAATCGTTGACGATGATATCACCATTGAAGATGATATTATCATTGAATCAGAAGATGATGCTGCTTTTGCGGTAGAGATCCGCGATTACATTACTTATACAGCAAAGGAAGAAGTGGTAGAGGAAGAGGAAATCCCTGTTGCCATTGTTGAAGAAAAGCCCACGTTCCTGGGTGGTGACGAGAATACCTTTACAAAATGGGTGTTTGATCGCATTGTTTATCCCGAGGTGGCCAAAGAAAACGGCGTGCAGGGTCGTGTTGTACTTTCTTTCATTGTAGATGCAGATGGTTATGTAAAGAATGTTACGGTTCTGCGTGGTGTGGACCCGTCCATTGACAAAGAGGCAGTTCGCGTCGTATCTTCTTCACCAAAGTGGAAACCTGGCAGACAGCGTGACAAGAACGTAAGGGTCCGTTATAATTTCCCTCTTCACTTCCAGCTCAGATAAGCAATCAGTTATTTTATACTAATATCTTAAGCGCCCGGTATTTTAGGGCGCTTTTTTTCACTTTATGGAAACCATAAAAGAACGAGATAAAGCTGTTTTTATTGGGTTACTTCGGCCCGGAACTGATCCGGCGCTGCTTGATGAATATCTGGATGAACTTGAATTCCTCGCAGATACAGCAGGTCTAGACAGTGGCGGACGTTTTGTTCAGCGCCTTGAAAAACCTCATCCCAACACTTATCTGGGTAGTGGTAAACTTCAGGAGCTTGCTGCTTATATAAAAGTGGAAAACATTTCCATTGCGATTTTTGATGATGAATTGTCTCCCTCCCAATTGCGCAACCTGGACAAAAGTCTCGACTGCCGTATTCTTGACCGGACCAACCTCATTCTGGACATCTTTGCCCAACGTGCCAAAACCGCCTATGCCAAAACCCAGGTAGAACTGGCACAATACCAATATCTGCTACCACGGCTGACACGTATGTGGACACACCTGGAAAGGCAACGCGGGGGTATTGGCATGCGTGGCCCCGGGGAATCACAGCTGGAAACAGACCGGCGCATTATTCTGGATAAAATTGCCCTGCTAAAAGAAAAATTACAAAAAATCGACCGTCAGATGATGTCCCAAAGGGGCAACAGGGGTTCCCTGACAAGGATGGCGCTTGTTGGCTATACTAACGTGGGAAAGAGCACGATCCTTAATCTTCTGGCAAAAACCGAAGTGTTTGCCGAAAACAAGCTGTTTGCCACGCTGGACACTACGGTCCGCAAAGTGGTCGTGGATAATATACCTTTTCTGTTAAGCGACACTGTTGGTTTTATCCGTAAACTGCCAACCCAGTTGGTGGAATCGTTTAAAAGCACCCTGGATGAAGTGCGAGAAAGCGATGTGCTGGTTCATGTTGTGGATGTTTCACATCCCAACTTTGAAGAAATGATGCACGTAGTCCAGAATACCCTCCGGGATATAGGATGTGCAGATAAGCCTGTTTACCTTGTTTTCAATAAAATAGACGTTTTTAAGGAGCGCCGGACACCAGACGGCGAATTCAGTCTTGATTCCCTTAAGAAAACATGGATTTCAAAATTGCACGATCCCTGTATTTTCATTTCTGCAAAGGAAAAAATCAATATTGACAAGTTTCGTCGGGATCTTTACGGCATGGCCGCCGAAGTGCAGGACGGCAGATACCCCTTCGGAACGTTCCTGTGGTGATACAGGCACGTTTTTTGCTCATATAAGTACAGGGACCATTCTCTGATGTTCCCTTCATTGCATGGTCCCATAATATTTAATGACCATAGCCATGGAAACGAAAAAAAGTCAGAAAGCAGATCTTGAAAACAAGAGAACGCTTTTTATTGAAACCGGCTTAATCGTTGCTCTTGTCGTGGTCCTTGCCGCTTTTGAATACAAGACTTACGACAAAAAAGCGCGTTTTCTCGATGCCGGGGTAAAACAAATCATTGAAGAAGAGCAGATCCCCGTAACCCTTGAAACATCTCCTCCTCCTCCTGCTACTGCACTACTCCCCGTTCTCTCCGATGCCATTGAAATAGTTGAAGATGACATTACCATTGAAGATGACATTATCATTGAATCGGAAGATGACCCTGCTTTTGCGGTAGAAATTCGCGATTACATTGCACCTTCAGCAAAAGAGGAAATTGTTGAGGAAGAAGAAATTCCCGTGGCCATTGTAGAAGAAAAACCCACATTCCAGGGTGGTGACGAGAATACCTTTACAAAATGGGTGTTTGATCGTATTGTTTATCCCGAGGTGGCGAAAGAAAACGGCGTTCAGGGCCGTGTTGTGCTTTCTTTCCTTGTAGATGCAGACGGGTATGTAAAGGATGTGACCGTTCTGCGCGGAGTGGACCCGTCCATTGACAAAGAAGCCGTACGCGTGGTGAGTTCCTCTCCCAGATGGAAACCTGGCAGGCAGAGGGACAAGAACGTAAGGGTTCGGTACCATTTTCCCCTCAATTTCCAGTTGAGGTAAACGTGGTTAACCATTTTTGAAAATTTTTCTATTTTTGTAAGGACACTATGCCTGTTATGTTCAATAAACGCTTAACCGGGACCATAGTGGCGCTCGCTTTTATTGTTCCGGTTTTACACGGATGCAGCGGTAATCCCTTTAGATTCGTGGATAATGCCTATGTGGGCACCTGGCATATTGACACTTCCAGGGTAAGCATATCAATTTCCGTTGATGCGGGAAATGCGGCCGACCTGCAGGTTTTTCTTCCATTTGTAGCTGAAAATTACCAGAACCTTCGCTCACTGCTCAAAGAACCTCATACCATAAAGGTTGCCGGGTCAACACGCGACGATCCCTATTCCGGGTCCTATTCCCTGGTTTTCTCTTACGGCAACATCTATACAAGTTCCTATAAACTGTTGCGCAATATCCTTTTTCTTGCTTTTTACTACAATTCGGGAACCCGCTTCACCATACCCTGCCAGGCAGACGGGAACACCCTTCAGATCGTTTATTCCACTCCATACATGCGTGCTCTTATAAGGGATTACATAGAGGATCATTTCACAGACCAGGCAGATCACTACCTTTCTGTGTTTTCTTCAATAAGTGTAACCATTGAGGGTTTTAGTATTTACAATACAAGAACCCGCGATTCAGCCGGGCAATATGTGCAACCGTAATGTTCTTGGGACATTCCATCTGGCATGCCCCAATATTGGTACACGAACCAAATCCCAGTTCATCCATCCTGGCCACCATGGCGCGTGCCCTGCGGCTTGCCTCTGGTTTTCCCTGGGGTAGAAGTGACAGTGCGCTTACCCTTGAAGCCACAAATAACATGGCCGACCGGTTCTTGCAGGTGGCCACGCACGCCCCGCAACCGATACAGGCCGAAGCGTCCATGCTTTCTTCTGCCACTTTTTTGGTTATGAGGGTTGTATGGGCCTCAGGCGCACACCCGGTATTCGCGCTGATAAAACCGCCTGCCTGCAGGATTTTGTCAAAAGCCCTTCTGTCCACCATCAGATCCTTGATCACCGGAAATGCCCCGCAACGCCACGGTTCAACGGTTATTGTGCTGCCATCGCGGAAACGGCGCATATACAGCTGGCATGTGGTTATGCCCTCGTCCGGCCCATGAGGCCTCCCATTAATGTACAATCCACAGGCCCCACAGATCCCTTCCCGGCAATCATGGTCAAAGGCAATTGTTTCCTGCCCGTGTGAAACCAGCCGGTTATTGAGAATGTCCAGTAATTCAAGGAAGGACGTATCCCCGGATATCCCCTCCATTTCAAAACGCTGGAAATAGCCCTTTGTCCGCGGGCCTGACTGACGCCATATTTTCAACACGAAAAACATCCTACCCATATTTACGTTCTACCACTTTAATGTTCTCAAATACAAGCGGTTCCCTGTGCAATACCGGGACCTCCCCTTCTTCTTTGTATTCCCATGCAGCCACGTATTGGAAACGGCTGTCATCCCGCAACGTTTCTCCTTCCTTTGTCTGGCTTTCAATACGAAAATGACCTCCGCATGATTCTTCGCGGTGCAATGCGTCCCGGTGCATCAGCCGGGCCAGGGTAAAATAGTCTTCCAGGTGGATAGCTTTTTCCAGTTCCTGGTTCACCGTTGTTTGGCTTCCGGTAATTCCGGACTCCTTTCTGAACCATTCCTCCATAGATTCCAGTTGTGGCAGCATTGCGGCCATTCCTTCAGCAGACCTTTCAATCCCCAGGGCATCCCACATAAGGTTGCCCAGTTTGCGGTGCACCACATCTACCGGCACACTGCCTTTTAAAGCCATGAGCCGATCTATTCGTTCCTGCACAGCCACCCGGGCACGCATAAATACATCTGAGTCCGCATCGGGACAAGGTTCCGTGGTTTTGTCGGCCAGGTAAGCAGGAAGCGTGTAGGGCAAAATAAAAAAACCGTCTGCCAGACCCTGCATCAGGGCCGAAGCCCCCAGACGGTTTGCCCCGTGATCACTGAAATTCGCCTCGCCTATGGCAAACAATCCTTCCACAGTGGTCATCAGGTGGTAATCCACCCATAAACCGCCCATGGTATAATGAATGGCCGGATAGATCTGCATGGGTTCTTTCCAGGGATCATCTCCCGTGATCTTTTCATACATACGGAACAAGTTTCCATATTGGTTTTCTATGAACTCTTTTCCGTGCTTAGCAACGGCCACGGATAAATCAAGAAAGACGGCACGTCCCGTCCTGCTAACGCCCAGGCCGGCGTCACAGCGTTCCTTTCCCGCACGGGACGCCACATCCCGTGGAACAAGGTTCCCGTAAGAGGGATATCTGCGCTCCAGGTAATAATCCCTGTCCTGCTCTGGAATTGCCGATGGCCTGATCTTTCCTTCCCGCAAAGCTTTAACGTCTTCCTCCCTGGAGGGCACCCATATCCTTCCGTGATTGCGGAGCGACTCACTCATCAGCGTGAGCTTGGATTGGTACTGGCCATGTACCGGAATGCACGTGGGGTGTATCTGGACAAAACCGGGATTGGCAAAAAAGGCACCTTTTTTCCAGCATTGGACGAGGGCCGAGCCATTGGAATTCTTAGCGTTGGTGGAAAGGAAATAAATATTTCCATAGCCTCCTGTGGCCAGAACCACTGCATGGGCAGGGTAGGCGGTTATTCTTCCCGTGACCATATCCCGGGTGATAATTCCCCGGGCACGTCCATGATCTGTCACAAGGTCCATCATTTGTTCCCGGCTATGTACCGTTACCCTTCCCGCCGCAACCTGCCTGTTAAGTGAAGAATAGGCCGCCAGCAGGAGTTGCTGTCCCGTCTGCCCCCTGGCATAAAATGTCCTGCTTACAAGTGAGCCCCCGAAAGACCTGTTGTCCAGGTATCCTCCGTAGTCCCTGGCAAAAGGGACCCCAAGGGCAACACAATGATCAATGATGGCGTTGCTCACCTCGGCAAGCCGGTACACGTTGGCCTCCCTGGAACGGTAATCCCCTCCCCGCAACGTATCCAGGAACAGGCGTTCTACAGAATCATTATCGTTCCGGTAATTTTTTGCCGCATTGATCCCGCCCTGGGCCGAGACCGAATGTGCCCTTCGGGGAGAATCACTCATGCAAAATACATTCACGCGGTACCCCTGTTCACCGAGGGCAGCCGCCGCAGAGGCCCCTGCAAGCCCGGTTCCCACTACGATAACATGCATCTTTTCCCTGTTTGCGGGAGACACTGTTTTCAAAGATTCTTTGCAGTGTGTCCATTTCTGTTCGAGCGGACCTTCCGGGATTTTTGCATCAAGGATCGCAGCCATGATATTTGGTTTGAAAGACAAAAATACAAAACAATGCCGAGATGCAATTTTTTCATAACTTCGTTGCATGAAACACTTATTTTACATCGGAATTCTGGGCCTATCCCTGGCCCTGGTTTCCTGCGGGAATCCACGGGAAAATACTTCACTCCGCACCGGAGCGGAAAACACAGAGGCTTACCTTTCCCTGATCGAAGGAAAAAGGGTGGGGCTGCTTACCAACCACACTGCCCTTATAGACGGCACACACCTGGTTGACAGCCTGCTCTCCCTGGGTGTGGATATCAGAATGATCTTTGCCCCGGAGCACGGTTTCAGGGGCAATGAAGACGCCGGCGCACAGATTGACCACCAGACAGACCCCAAAACCGGTATTCCCATCATTTCAGTATACGGCCGCGGTGCGGTTCCTGCAGACAGCCTGATGAAGCAAATTGATATTGCCATTTTTGACATTCAGGACGTGGGACTCCGTTTTTATACCTACCTGTCGTCCCTTTATTACCTGATGGAAGCCTGCGCAACGAACAACGTGCCGCTGCTTGTACTGGACCGGCCCAATCCCAATGGGCACATGGCCTCGGGTCCTGTGCTGGACATGCAATACCGTTCTTTTGTGGGAGTAATTCCCATACCTGTGGTACACGCCATGACGCTGGGGGAACTGGCTTGCATGATCAATGGGGAATTCTGGCTTAAAGACAGCCTGCAGCCACCCCTGACCGTTATTCCCTGCCTTAATTACACACACCAGACCCTCTATGAATTGCCGGTAAAGCCCTCACCCAACCTGCCTAACAACCGCTCCATCTATCTGTACCCCTCCATCTGCCTGTTCGAGGCAACCCCTGTAAGTCTGGGGCGTGGAACCGATTTCCCCTTCCAGGTATATGGTCACCCCCAAATGGCCGGCCATGATTTTTCCTTTACTCCCCAATCAGCACCCGGGGCAAGGAATCCCATTCAAAAGGATGTCCTTTGCTACGGTGTGGACCTTCGCATTTCCCCGCCCGACGAAGTGATCCGTGCCAACGGATTTGACCTTCAATACGTGATAGACGCATACCGCAACCTGAATGAAAACGCAGGAATCGGGGATGAATTCTTTACCTCGTATTTTGAAAAGCTTGTTGGTGTGGACTATGTCCGCCCCATGATCCTCCAGGGAAAGACTGCCGACGAAATCGCAGCCCTCTGGTATGATCAGCTGGAGGATTTTAAGATCAAACGCAACCAATACCTTATCTACCCCCAATAACCATGAAAACACGCTTCCTTCTTTCTTTATGCCTGCTGTTTCTGCTGTCTGGCACCACATACGGCCAGGACAATAAGGAAGAGCAGGTGAAAGCCATTGTGGAAAGCGGGCGATTTGTGATCCTCTTTGACAGGGCCAACCCCGCCACAGGAAGGTCCGTTATGCTTTCCCCGCTTTATGAAATGAGGTTTGACAGCACACGCGTGTCTGCTTACCTGCCGTATTTCGGGAGGTCCTACAACGCTCCCGCTGACCCCCGCAAACTGGCCATAGAGCTGGAAAACACGGAAGTTCAAACCCAGACATCATTCAATGAACGGAAAGGGTACTCCATTGTCTTTACATCCAAAACAGAAACCAACGAAAACATTACATTCTATCTAAAAATCACTTTGAGCGGAATGTCTACCCTTTCTATTAACAGCAGTACCCGGCAAGGAATTACTTACCTGGGAAATTTGAAAATGTGACTATGAATACTTTACTGGCTTTATTTATGACCTCCTTGCTCCACCTGATCCCTGCTCCTGTAGAAACAATTCCCGGAGAAGGCTATTTTCTTTTCAGTAGGCAGACTTCCATGTACTTTCAAGATGCAGCACTTCCTTTGGCCCGGGACGCGGCCGCCTTGTTCAGGGAAACCATAGAGCCGTCCACGGGAATAGCTATCAAGACCGCGAAAACCCGCCCCTCCTCTAATGCCCTCGTTTTTTCCTATGACAGTTCCCTTCCCGCTGAAGGTTACACATTGCGCGTAACAAAAGACTATACAGAGATTGGCGCCGGCGATTCCGCGGGTTTTTTCTATGGCACGCAAACACTCCTCCAGTTGTTTCCGGCCAATGTATACCAACCTGTTTACCAGCCGGATCAATACCAGCCTTCCCTTCAGGTCAGGGTGCCCTGCGTTCAGATCAAAGATTACCCAAGGTTTTCGCACCGTGGCATGATGCTGGACGTAAGCCGCCAGTTCTATACTGTTGAATACGTCAAGCGTTTCATTGACTGGATGTCCAGGCACAAGCTGAACGTTTTCCACTGGCATCTTTCCGATGACAATGGCTGGCGTGTTGAAATAAAAAAATATCCTTTCCTGACACAAAAAGGAGCCTGGCGCGGCCCGGGCCAGGTCCTGCCCACAACCTATGGCCATGCAGGAGAAATATATGGTGGCTATTATACCCAGCAGGAAATACGTCAGATCGTGGCCTATGCTGCGGCACGACATATAGAGATCATCCCCGAGATTGATCTTCCGGGGCATTCCAAAGCCGCAATTGCCAGCTATCCCGACATCCTCTGCGACCTGACAGAAGAGGTGGAACTAAGCATCCAGGGGACCAGCAACAATGTCTGGTGCGCTTCTTATGAAAAGAATTACCAGATGCTGGATGATATTGTCCGTGAAATGTCAGCGCTCTTTCCTTCCCGGTATTTTCACATTGGGGGGGACGAAGTGGTAACCAGCCAGTGGGCCAGCTGTACACGCTGCACAACATACATGCAAGAACATCACATGGAAGATCCTGCCGGCATGCAGGCTTACTTTGCAGCGCGCATGCAGGGAATCCTCAATAAATACGAAAAAACACTGGTGGGGTGGGATGATATAATGGATGGCGGAAACCTGGATCGGGAAAAAACCGTTGTTCATGCCTGGAAGTCCATTGAAAAGATCACCCAGGCCGTAAACGGGGGATACCGGGTCATTGCCCAGCCGGCCTCGCATTGCTACATTGACATGAAGCACACCCCGGCCGAACGCGGCATGACATGGGCGGCTATCTCCGATGTGGAGAAAGTGTATTCATTTGACCCCGTTCAGATGGCGGGAATTGATCCTGCCCGGGAAGAACTTGTTCTTGGCATCCAGGGAGGGCTGTGGTCCGAATTGATGGACAGGCCTGAGCGCATCGCAGAATACCAGGTGTATCCCCGGCTTAGTGCCCTTGCCGAGGTGGCCTGGAGCCCCCTGGCAAAAAAAGACTGGGAAGATTTCAATACCCGTCTCTCGCTTACACATTTTGACCGCTTGTATTTCATGGGCATCCGTTTTCGTGTACCTCCCCCGCACGCCGGTTATATGAACGGCTACATAGTTGCAGATAATGAGTATCCGTGGATGGTCATGCGCTATACCAGCGACGGGTCCGATCCCGGACCCTGCTCGTCTTTGTATACTGCTCCCATAAAAACAGATCATCCTGAACCTTACCGTTTTGCGGCTTTTTACAGGGACGATGTCCGGAGCATTGTGGTCGAGGCCGATTTGCCTTACGACCGCAACCTCAAACCCGTTACCCATGTTACCGGGAACCTGGAAATTAACCGGAGGACGCCCCTTTCAAACCTGGGCGACAACAACCCGTCTACTTATGTGCAATGCTTTGGCCCGTTGCAGGAAGGACAAACCATCCAGTTTACCTTTGAACAACCGGTTCATACGTCCGGAATACGTGTCCGGACAGGTTTGCCCGCGGTAGATATTGATGTTGTTGATTTTGCCCATGTGGAATATTCTTCCAATGGCGTTGACTTCAAACGCGTTGCCTGTCCCTGGGAAAACGGCGGATGCCGTTTTGTCCCGGATTCTCCCGTATTATCGGTCCGCCTGGTTATAGACAAGGGAAACGATCCCCTTACGTTTTATCTGCAAGACCTCTGGATTGAAAAATAAAAGACCTGTTATGGATTTACTTCGCTTTTATCTGAATGGAAAACCCCGGGTAATTGATTTTTCCCGACGGGGCAGCCCGCCCCTTTCCTGTTCAGTCCTTCATTACCTGCGCCAGTATGAAAAATTGACGGGGACAAAAGAGGTGTGCGGGGCAGGAGATTGCGGAGCCTGCACGGTGATTGTGGCCGAAATGGATGAGGCGACGGGGCTTGAAAAAAGGGTTTCTGCAGATTCCTGCCTCATGCGTCTTCCCCGGCTTCACGGTAAACATTTGCTGACGATAGAGGCACCGGAACGACTTCTGGATACCGGTCCCATCAGGGAGGCTTTTTTACGGGAAAGGGCAAGCCAGTGTGGTGTCTGCTCACCGGGGATGGTCTTATCTTCCTACATCCATATGAAAAACCGCCTTCCGATGAGCCAGGACGAGATCAGGCGTTCTTTATCCGGGAATCTTTGCCGTTGTACCGGCTATCAATCCATCCTGGACGCCGTGATTTCCCTGGACAGGAGCCCGGAACTGAAGGCCGGAAGGGAAGAACCCCTGGATTTTCCACAAGTGGAAAAGCGGATGCACGTTTTTGTGCAGGGGGACAATGCATACCTGCTTCCCCTTACCCTGGAGGATTTATATGCGGCCAGAAAGAAATATCCCGGGGCTCGCATTGCCTCGGGCTTTACAGGCTCCTGCGTGGACTATAAAGGCACTGTCATTGATATTTCAAGGGTGCGTGAATTGTTGCAGGTACACGTTTCTGATTCAGGGATTTCCATTGGTGCAGGTTGCAGTTTTGAAACCATGAAAGGGCAAATGGCACAACATTTTCCTTACATGACGCCTTACCTGGATTCCTTTGCTTCTTTACAGGTCCGGAACCAGGCGTCTATCGGAGGCAACATAGCCGACGGATCTCCCGTAGGGGACACCATGCCGCTTTGTCTTGCACATGACGCTGTTTGTGTTGTTTGCGGACCACGTGGGACTCGTCGCATAAAAGCAGGCCTTTTCACCACAGGATACCGCAAAGTGGCCCTACGGTCAGATGAGGTGCTTCTGGCGGTGGAATTTCCTTTCCCTGCAGATGGGACTTATCATTTTGCCCATAAGCAGTCAAGGCGCAAAAACATGGACATCAGTTCCGTTTCTTTTGCGGCATCTGTCCGGGTGGAGGGGAAAACATGCTCCTCGGTGCGCCTGGCTTACGGCGGCATGGCGGCTGTTCCGGCACGTGCCCTGCATACAGAGCGCTTTCTCAAAGGGAAGGTCTTTTCCCGGGCCAATTGCCAGAAAGCCTCGGCCTGCCTGGAAAAGGACTTTTCCCCCATTTCAGATGTACGGGGAAGCGCCGCATACCGGATGGATGTGGCAAAAAATATGCTGATCCTTCTTTATGAATCATATAACGGGGAACATGACGGAAGATAAATTCACGCAATACAGGGAAGCGGCACATCTGGCAGGTCAGACCCGCTACCTTCCCGATCTGGAGCTTTATGAAGGCACACTCAGGGGATACGCCGTTTCCTCACCCTATGCCCATGCGCGTCTGCTTGAGCTGGACACTTCGGCGTCACTGGCTATCCCCGGTGTCGCAGCAGTGGTTACGGCAAGTGATATTCCGGGGCCCAATTCGATGGCCCCCATCATAGATGATGAGCCCTGCCTGCTCCCGGTGGGCGGGGTTTGCGGTTACCTGGGACATGTTGTCTGCCTGGTTGCGGCCGACACCCTTGAGAACGCAAAAAAGGCGGCCTCACTCATACAGTGGAAATGGGAGGTTCTGCCTCCGGTACTTACGCTCGAGGAATCCATGGATAAAAAAGATTTTTTATTCGAGCCACTGCACCTGATCAGGGGAAACACCCGGGAAGCTATGGAAAAAGCCCCTTTCAGGGAAAAAGGATCCCTGCGGGCCGGGGGGCAGGAGCATTACTATTTTGAGCCCCACTCGGCTTATGCCGTTCCCCGGCATCAGGGAGGATTCTTTATCCGCGCATCTACGCAGAGCCCTTCGGATAACCAGCGTTTTGCCGCTTCATTGCTCAAGCTCAAGGCCTCGGACATTGAGGTGGAAGCGGGCTGCATTGGCGGAGGTTTTGGAGGAAAACAGGCACAGGCCAACTGGGCGGTGGCCTGGTCTTCCCTTCTGGCCTGGAAAACAAACAAGCCTGTTCTTCTTATCCTTGAAAGGGAACAAGACTTCCGTGTCTCTGGAAAGAGGCATCCCTTCAAAGCCAGCTGGGAGGTTGGTTTTGATCACCTGGGAAAGATCCTCGCCATTGACTTGTCCGTGGCTTTTGACTGCGGTTGGTGTACAGATGTTTCCTATGCTGTTCTTCATCACAGTCTTTTCCACATAGACGGGGCTTATTTCATTCCCAACATGAATGTCATTTACTACCCCTGCAAGACAAACAAACCCAGCAGCACCGCATTCAGGGGCTTTGGGGTGCCCCAGGCTTTTTCCATCATTGAATCCATTATTACGCAAATAGCCGGAACGCTGGGAAAGGATCCTGCGGCGGCACGGTGGCAAAACTATTACGGTATAAAGAAAAACAACACGACACCGTGTAATATGCTGGTGGAAAACAACATTTTGCGGGCAGCACACCGTCAGATCCTCGAAAAAAGCGGATACAACGCTTTGCGCAAACAGATCAATGTTTTCAACAAAAAACATGTTTCTGTCAAGCGTGGCCTGGCCCTGGTCCCCGGCAAGTTTGGCATATCCTTCAATGAAAGCTTCTTTAACCAGGCAGGAGCACTTGTCAATATATACCGTGACGGGTCGGTGCTTATTCATATTCCGGGTACGGAAATGGGACAGGGGCTGTACGACAAATCCCGAACGGTGGTATCCCGCGAACTGGGTATTTCCATAGAACGGGTAAGGGTTTGTGATACTTCCACCGCTGTTATTCCCAACACTACCTCTACTGCTGCTTCTACGGGAAGTGACTTTGCAGGTTCTGCGCTGAAAGATGCCTGTGATAAACTCAAAAAGCGCCTTAATCCGGTTGCCCTGGAAATCATGGGATTGGATAAAGGCAGGCTGGAGTGGAAAAATAACGCCATTGCATGTAAAGAAGCCGGAAAAAGCGTTTCTTTCAATCAATTGGCACTAAATGCCTATATGGCCCTCGAGTCCCTGAGTGAAAAAGGTTTCTATAAAAGGGAAGGTATCGGGTTTGAATTGAAAACCATGGAGGGCCGTCCTTATTGGTACTATGTGATGGGGTGTGCTGTTACCATGGTGGAATTAAACCTGCTGACCGGGGAATTCAAGGTCCCGGATGTCTGGATCCTGCACGATTGCGGAGAATCCATAGACCAGGGAATTGACCTGGGGCAGATTCACGGCGCATTCATTCAGGGAATGGGGTGGTGTACCCTGGAAAAGCTTATTACAGATGAAAAAGGACAGCTGCTTACCAATTCTCTGGATAATTACAAGATCCCGGGGATTTACGAACTCCCTGAACATTTTCATATAGATTTATTCCAGGGAAACCCTGAGCCGCGTAATATACATAATTCCAGAGCAATAGGAGAACCTCCGCTGATTTATGCGCTTTCAGTCTGGCTCGCTCTTTGCGATGCCAGGGGTAAAATCCTGTCCATGCCTGCCACCAGGGAAGAATTAATAAAACCTTTATACAATGAAAAATAACCTCCGCGTTGTTTTATTTTGGGCAGTCTGCTGGGGACTGGCAGAAGCGGTTATAGGCTATGTGCTTCATTTTGTTGAAAATTCCGCCGGGATCCTGCTTTACCCCTTCGGTGCATATTGCCTGATCATGGCGTTTATAAAAAGCGGAAGGAAGGTAATGGTCCCGGTATTGGTTACCCTTATAACCGCCTTTTTCAAGCTTAGCAACCTGGCACTTACTCCGCCCGAATTTCATTACAGGGTATATTTTCCTGTAATGGCAATCCTTTCGGAAGGTTTGATCACTTCGGGCCTGTTGTTTATAACCACACTGTATCCTGTGCAAAACCTGTTTATTAAACTGCGTATAAAAAAATAATTTTTGTTCATATTTTTTATTTTGTGGATAAACCGCAATTTTTACATTTTTGCCAACAGGGATATGAACATCATTTTTGTTTTGAATTTTTCTTAATACGCTGATATTTAGAATTTAAATTTTTTTTTTAACATATTAACATACAAATAAGAAACAATAAAGACCTTATTAAAAAAAATACTTATAATTATTGCTTCATGGCAGATTTTGATCCCCACAAAAACAAGGAAACGATTGACAAGGATTTTGAAGAGCAGATCAGACCGAGGGAATTTACCCAATTCTCGGGACAGGATAAGATAACAGATAATCTGAAAGTGTTTGTGAAGGCGGCAATGCTCAGGGAGGAATCCCTGGATCATGTTCTTTTACACGGTCCTCCCGGATTGGGCAAAACAACACTGGCACATATCATTGCCCATGAAATGGGCGTGGGGATGCGGATAACTTCGGGTCCGGTGCTCGATAAACCCGGTGATCTGGCTGGACTGCTTACTGGACTGGAGCCGAGGGATGTACTTTTCATAGACGAGATTCACCGTCTTTCCCCTGTGGTTGAGGAGTACCTGTATTCGGCCATGGAAGATTTCACCATTGACATCATGCTGGACAAAGGTCCGGGGGCCCGTTCGGTACAAATATCCCTGCAGCCGTTCACCCTGGTGGGAGCCACTACCAGGAGCGGTCTGCTTACTTCTCCTCTCAGGGCTCGTTTTGGCATACAATGTCACCTGGAATATTATGATGCCTCTGTATTACTCCAGATTGTGCTCCGGTCGGCATCCATCCTGCAGGTTGATATTGATGAAAAAGCAGCCAGGGAAATTGCTTCACGCAGCAGGGGAACACCCAGGATAGCCAATTCCCTTCTCAGAAGGGTAAGGGATTTTGCCCAGGTAAAGGGTTCAGGAAAAATAGACACATCCATAACGCAATATGCCCTGAATGCCCTCAATATAGATAAAAGGGGGCTGGATCAGATGGATAATAAAATATTGTCAACCATCATCCATAAATTCAACGGGGGACCTGTGGGAATAGGCACTATTGCTACAGCTGTAAGCGAGGAAGTGGGAACACTGGAAGAAGTGTATGAACCATTCCTGATCAAGGAAGGATTTTTGCAGAGAACCCCAAGGGGCAGGGAAGCAACAAAGCTTGCCTACGAGCACATAGGGGTATTTCCAACAGAAAACAATTCACTGTTTTAATAAGATTTGCCATGAAGAAAAGCCTTGTTTTTGCCTTTTTGAGCCTATTGCTTGTTTCCATAACCACCCGGTCACAGGCTTGCACCTCGGCCGTCATAACGGGTAAAGTTACAGCAAACGGAAAGCCATTGTTGTGGAAACACAGGGATACCGGTCAGGAACAAAACCGAATTGCCTATTTCAATACCGGGAAATATGCTTTTCTGGCCCTTGTGGACGCCCCCGATAAAGGGGAAGAAGCGTGGATTGGTACCAATAAGGCAGGTTTTTCGATAATGAATACGGCATCCTACAATTTAAAGGATGATCAGGAGAAGGAAATGGACCATGAGGGAAAACTCATGTACAGGGCATTGGAAATTTGCGCAAATCTGGAGGATTTTGAACGTTTTCTGGATACATTATCCAGGCCTATGCGGGTAGAAGCCAATTTTGGTGTTATAGACGCTTCCGGAGGGGCTGCTTATTACGAGGTCAACAACCATTCCTGGGTAAAGGTAGATGCTAACGATCCCCGGATCGCTCCAAACGGATACCTGGTTTATACCAATTTTTCCTACACCGGAAGAATCAGCCAGGGAGCCGGTTATATGCGGTATATCACAGCCAGCGATCTTTTTTTGCAAAAATCATCCACCATGGATTTTACCCCGCAATGGATTTTCAGCCATGTTTCCCGCTCTTTTTACCATGCATTCCTGGGAATGGATCTTTGTGATCCCGTTTTTTCCCCGCAAAATGCCAAAGGATGGTTTATCGACCAGGATTTCATTCCCCGCCGTTCCAGCACCTGTTCAATAGTGATAGAAGGGGTAAAGCCGGGAGAAGACCCGCTCAATACCATCATGTGGACCGTAATGGGATATCCTCCCGCAGGAATCTGTATTCCCTTATGGGTGCAAATGGGATCAAGCCAGCCGTCCCTGCTTCTGGGTCAGGGGGAAAATAACCGGTCACCTTTATGTGAAAAGGCCGTCGCGCTAAAGCACAGGGTCTTTTCCGTGGAAAGAGGAAACGGTTCGCGTTATATGCATTTTTCATTGATACATAACAGCCAGGGCACAGGTTTTATGCAGCGGCTTGCCGTACTGGAAGCGGAACTTTTTGAAAAATACGGGGAACTCATTGCCTCCCTGGAAAAAGAAGGTCTTACCGGTAAAAACCTGGCAAAAAACCGGGTAGAAGAGATGTATAAAGAAATCTCTGTCCTGATTGAAGAGGCATATGACAGACTTTGAGGTACGGGAGATACAGGAATTTCTGGAACAAAAAATCAGGGGAATCACCCCGGGAAACCTTTCATTAAAAGGACTTGCCGGATCTGCCGTTTATTTTCCCATAGCGTCGTTTGTTAATAAGGCACCCTGCAGGATCCACGTGCTGATACTTGAAAATTCAACAGAAGCCTCTTACGCGGCCGCCGACCTTTCTGTGTTGCTGGGTTACGAGCGCGTGTACCTGTTTCCGGCTTCATACAGGGGAACGGGAAAAACAGCCAGGCCCGATGAATCCTTCCAGGTGCAGCGGACCATGGCCCTTGGAGCTGTAGCCGGGTATTACAAAAAGCCTTCAGATATCCTGCTGGTGACTTATCCCAAAGCGCTGCAGGAGGGTATTCCGGGAAAAAATAACCTGGATACAGGACATCTGGACGTAAAGAAAGGCCAGACAATATCACACCAGGATATAAAAGAGACCCTTTTTCAAGCGGGATTTGAAAAAACGGACTTTGTAAGTGAACCGGGACAATTTGCCATCAGGGGCAGCATCCTGGACGTTTTTTCCTATGCGGAAAACCGGCCATACAGGATCAATTTTTTTGGAGACCAGGTAGAAAACATCAGGATATTTGACCAGAATACCCAATTGTCCATAGAAGAACGCCATACAATAAGCATAATTCCGCGACTGGAGGGAGAACAGTCTTTGCTTGGCGTTATTCAAAACAATGCCCTGGTCTGGCTATTCCATGAATCAGCCGGAGACATCCCGCAAAACATCCCCGTGATTTCCATTAATCCACTGGCAGACGAAGGGCAGAAGGTTCTGTACCAGACTACGCCCCAGCCGGTGATCAATAAGAATTTCAACCTTCTTGTCAAAGACATTCAGACTAGAAAGGAAAAAGGATACCGGGTCTTTATCCTGAGTGAAAACAGGGCACAGATCAGAAGACTGCAGGATATTTTTAGAAGCCTGGACTGTCCTGACGATCTGGTACAGTACAAGGAAATTTCTTTGCACGAAGGATTTACAGACCATCACAACAAGATCAGTTATTATACAGACCACCAGCTTTTCGAGCGTATTCACAGGGTATACCTGAAAAGGGCCGTACAAAAGAGCGAACAGATCACCATAAATGATCTGTCCGGTTTTAAAATTGGAGATTATGTGGTCCACATTGACCATGGGGTAGGGGTATTCGGCGGTCTGGTCAAAATAAACAACAACGGAAAGATTCAGGAAGCAGTCAAACTCATATACCAGGACAACGACGCCCTGTATGTCAGCATTCACGGACTTCACAGAATTGCCCGGTTCAAAAGCAAAGACAGCGAACCGCCCAGGATTTCCAGGCTGGGGAGCGGGGCCTGGAACAGAATCAAACAACAAGCCAAGAAAAAGGTCAAGGATATTGCGCGCGATCTGATAAAACTCTATTCGGAAAGGACTGCCGCAAAAGGATTTGCGTTTTCTGCAGATACCTATCTTCAAAACCAGCTGGAAGCTTCTTTTCTTTTTGAAGACACGCCGGACCAGCTCCTGGCGACACAACAGGTCAAGGGGGATATGGAAAAGCCATGTCCCATGGACCGTCTCATATGCGGGGATGTGGGATTCGGGAAAACCGAGGTCGCCATAAGGGCTGCCTTTAAGGCCGTTACTGACGGGAAACAGGTGGCCTTCCTTGTCCCTACCACCATCCTTGCCTTACAACATTACCAGACGGTTTGCGAGAGGCTGGCGGAATTCCCGGTAAAGACCCAATTCATTTCCCGCCTCAAAACACCCGCCCAGACTAAAGAAATTCTTGAGCAGTTGCAGACAGGAACCATCGACATCATTATCGGCACACACCGGCTGCTCACAAAAGACGTGCAGTTCAAAGACCTCGGCCTGCTTATCATAGATGAAGAACAAAAATTTGGAGTTGCAGCAAAGGAAAAGCTCAAACTCATGAAAGTCAATGTCGATACCCTGACCCTGACGGCCACCCCCATCCCCCGCACGTTACAGTTTTCATTGATGGGAGCCAGGGATCTGTCCATCATGCAGACACCGCCTTCCAACAGGCTTCCGATCCACACGGAAGTACAGACTTTTGACGAGGAAATCATAGGAGAGGCCATAGACCGCGAACTTGAAAGGGGAGGGCAGATCTTTTTTGTCCACAACCGCATTATGGACATAGAAGCCATGGCCGACACCCTGCGGCAGATACGCCCCGGGCTCAGAATAGCCATCGGCCACGGACAAATGCCTCCAAGGGCCATGGAAAAAGTGCTGCTCGATTTTATTTGCGGGGATTATGATATATTGCTCTCGACCTCGATCATAGAAAACGGGATAGATATTCCCAATTCAAACACCATAATCATCAACCGCGCGCACCGCTTCGGGCTGAGCGACCTGCACCAGATGAGGGGCCGTGTAGGTCGTTCCAACAGGAAAGCCTATTGTTACCTGCTGGTGCCCAAAGACGTCAACCTGGGAGAAGATGCCAAAAGAAGGCTTAAAGCACTTGAATCCTTCACAGAATTGGGAAGCGGTCTTAATATAGCAATGCAGGACCTGGATATCCGGGGAGCCGGGAACCTGCTGGGAGGAGAACAAAGCGGTTTCATTGTCCAGATGGGCTTTGAAGCGTACCAGCGCATACTGGAAGAGGCAATGGCCGAGCTGAATCCCTCATCCCCGGATATACCGGCATCGGTCAATTGCACCATAGATACGGACCTTGAAGTCATGATCCCCGATGATTATATTTCGCAGGTTGCGGAAAAAATCCGGCTTTACAAGGAATTGGACAACATAAGAGACGAAGACCGCCTGCAACGTTTTTTTGCATCCCTTGAAGACCGGTTCGGGCCCATTCCGGAACAATTCAGGCAGCTTGGGTATATTGTAAGGTTAAGGCAACTGGCTGCACGGACGGGATTTGAACGCGTAGTACTCAAAAACGGCATAATGCTTGCATATTTCATTTCAGACCAGCAATCGGATTACTACAAATCCAAACAATTTTCAGATATTCTGAATTATATATCATTGAATACCAAAAACATCCAGGTTAAGGAACAAAAAAATAAACTGTTTGTGAAAATACCTAATGTTGACAGTGTTGAAGCAGCGTACAATTTTTTTAAAATATTTGCAAAACCCTGAAAAAGTGCGACATTTGCAAGCTATGCAAAAAACAGGAATCCGGATTCTGGCCCTATTGTTCCTGTTCCTACTCATTGGAACGGCCAGGTCTGCGGCGCAGAACATTACCGATGCATTAGGAACCCACACCCCGTATTCAATGTTTGGCGTAGGGGAGGTGACCAGGCCGGGCACTTCCCTGAACAGGGGCATGGGCGGGATCGGAGTGGGATTGCGGGATAACCGCTACATCAATTATCTGAATCCGGCTTCGGCTTCGTCACGCGACTCCTTGTCCTTTATGCTCGATTTTGGATTGATGCAAAGAAATTTCATAAACACGGACGGAACACGTTCTTCGGCTTATAACGCCTTCAACATGCATCATATTATCCTGTCTTTTCCGGTATGGAAAAGTTCGGCCATGCAACTGGGCATCATTCCTTACAGCAATGTGGGATACCGCTTTGTAGAAGACGAATCCAGGGAAGACATACTGGCTAACGTGGGGTCTTTCCGCTATTACCATTACGGACAGGGAAGCATCAACCAGGCCTTCGCCGCATTTTCAGCCACTTTTTTCCGCCACCTGTCGGTAGGGGCGCAGGGCATGTTTTTTTTCGGGAATATTGAAAAGAACGCCCAGGCTGTATCCCTCTCTAATCCTGAATTATACGGGACATTAAAAACCGGTTACGATATTGTGATCGGATCGTTCGGAGCACAATTCGGACTGCAGGCTTTTGGTAATTTCTCACCCAACACCTCCTTTACAGTTGGGGCCACATTCCAGCCCCGTGCAACACTCCGCGGAGATGTTACAAGGTTTGCAAAGGTAGAGAAAGGATCCATCATAGATACGGTTTATTCCGTTGTCAGCCAGGGATCTCAAATGTCCATCCCCATGGAATGGACGGTGGGTTTTTCCATCCGCAAGCGCGACAAATGGGTTTTTGGTGCAGATTATACACAATCAGACTGGAGAAAATCAAATTTTGCAGCAACCCCGGGAATTATTTTTGAACCTGCATTAAGCAGGACATTGAAAGCCGGATTTGAGTTTACTCCAGACCGTTACAGCATCCGTTATTTTATGCGCAGGTGGACCTACCGCCTGGGTGCCTATTACGACCAATCCTACATGATGCTCAACGGGAACCAGGTTACTGCCATGGGGGTAACATTCGGTTTTTCAGTTCCGATTTACCGCTGGTACAATTCCATAGGAGTATCTGTAGATGCAGGCCAGCGCGGAAGTTTTGAAAATAATCTTATAAGGGAAAGGTATATTATGTTAATTTTGAACTTTAATTTGCACGATATTTGGTTTATAAAGCATAGATATAATTAAAATAAGCAAAAATGAAAAAATTCGGAATCCTATTTTCTTTGGTCATGTTCGCTTTTGTTACGCAAAGCTATGCGCAATCCGGAAAGTATGGTGCCACACCGGAAGATAGCGTGGAGTGCGTAAGGTATTTGAATTTTTATAAGGAATATTTCAAGAACGGGAACATGAAAGAAGCCCTTCCTTCCTGGAGGGGAGCACTCAGGGTGTGTCCAAGAGGGGTAATACAATCCTTATACCAGGATGGCCAGAATATTATCAAATTCATGATAAACCAGACGAAAGACGACAAGTACAGAAAAGAACTGGTTGATTCCCTCATACTGATGTATGATATAAGAATTGAAAAATTTCCTGCAACAAAATCACGTTTAAGTGCCTATACCTTCAAGGCTTATGACATGGTCACCTATTACAAGGAAGACGATATGAAAATCTTCTCGGCACTGCAGGATGTGGTAAAATTTGGAAAAGAACAGACAGATCAGAACATTCTTGTACTGAACATGCAGTATGCAGCCAGCCTTTTCAAGGAAGGAAAACTAACAGCAGAAGACGTTATCAACGTGTATGAGCAATTAAGCGCCCTGTTTGACAAAAAAAGCCAGGTTGATCAAAGCGAAGCTATGGCAGAAGCCCGTAACAGCTTTGAAACCCTTTTTGCCGTCAGCGGAGTGGCAGATTGCGACAATCTGATTGCCCTGTTTACACCGCGTTTTGATCAGAATTGCACAGACATAGCCTATGTAAGACGTGTGGTACAATTACTTTCAAATGCAGGATGCGAAAGTTCGGACCTGTTCTTCAATGCCGTGCAGAGCCTGTATAAAATTGAGCCATCCTACAACTCGGCCTATTACCTGTACCGCCTGTGTTCGGCCCGCGATATCAACGACGATGCCACCATGTTCCTAAAGAATGCCATTAATTCGGATTCTATTGACGACAAAACCAAAGGTGAGTATTTAATGGAACTGGGTACTTTCTATTACAAAAAAGTCAACGATTACTCTTCTGCCGCACAATATGCACTCCAGTCTTTTGAATTCAACCCGGAAACAAAGGGCAAGGCTTACCTTTTGATGGGTCACATCTGGGCCATGGCAAAAGTTCGCGACGGAGAAATGCCCGCTATCGATGAACGTGCCAATTTTTGGGTAGCCGTGGATTATTTTGTAAAAGCAAAACAGGCTGACCCTTCCCTGGAAGAAGAATGCGACCGCCTGATTGCCACCTACAGGCAGTATTTCCCCACCGTGGAAGAAGCCTTTATGCATGATTTGGCAGAAGGATCCGCCTATTCGGTAAGGGCAAACGGTTTGTCGGCCACGACAACAGTCAGAACAATAAAATAATGTTTTTTCCTCCCCGGAAAACAACAGTGATTATGGTAGCAACGGGCCTGTCTCTTGCTACCATATTTGTCTCCTGCAAAAACCGTATGAAAACGGTTGAATCTTTAGATAACCTGGACAGTATCCCTACACAGACTGTTCAGAATATGGAAGGATGGCAGGTTGAAGGGGGGCTTGTTATGGGCCGGCTCACCGCTCCCTACATGGAAAAATATTCACGCGGGACTGATCCTTATGAAATCTTTCCTTTTTCATTCCGGGTAGAAGGCTATACCAGGGAAGGAATCCTGGAAACGGTTATCACGGCAGACAAAGCATTGCACCGTTCCGGAGAACAGCAGATCTGGATAGCCACAGGCAATGTGGTTATCAAGAACCTGCTCAAGGAAGAGACCATGGAAACCGACACCCTGTACTGGGACCAGCAACAGAAAAAAATCTATACACACTGTTATGTGCGGCTGACTTCCCCGGATTTTTTTGCCCAGGGTTACGGCATGGAATCAGATGAAAGGGCCACAAATGCCAAAATCCTGAAACCGTTTGATTCTTACGGATACATTCAAAAGGACACTTTGTCCAATGAAGAAAAAGAATTAACTTCGCGCCCTGATACAAAAACACAACCATAAAATTTACAAGATGGCACTCCTGGAGAAGATACGCGTAAAGATGGGTATTTTTATTACCGTACTTATTGCAATAGCATTAATTTCGTTTATTATAGACCCCAACACATTACAGTCAGCCTTATCCATGTTCTCTTCCAAAAACGATGTGGGAAAGATGAACCGGCAGGGCATTACCTATATGGAATATGCCAAAAGACTGGAAAATCTCACCAACCTGCAGCAAGCAATCACAGGCACATCCTCCCTGGATGAACAAAGCCAGGAAACCGTGGAAGAAGGAACATGGCAGGCTTTCCTTAAAGACCTAGTGTATATGCCTGCCATTGAAAAAGCCGGTATTCGACTGGGGGACGAGGAAATGTTTGATATGGTACAGGGACGGGATATCTCGCCGGTTATCATGAACGATCCGATTTTCCGCGGAGAGGATGGTCAGTTTGACCGTTCACGCCTGACCATGTTTGTACAGAATGCCGGTGCAGAACCGGAAGGAGTCGCCGCAATGTACTGGAACTTCCTGCAGGAGAACATGGAGACAGACAGGATGTTCACAAAATACAGCTCCCTGCTGGCCCAGAGCAATATCGTCACCCCGGTGGAACTGCGCAGGAACATGGAAGATAACAACATCACCTCCAACGTGAGTTTTTCCCTTACGCCAGTATCATTTGCCAGGGACACAACCATAACAGTTACCCAACAGGAAATACGCCAGTATTACGAAGCGCACAAACACCAATACCAGCAGATAGCAACACGGGACATTGAATATGTGGTTTTCCCCATTCTGCCTTCAGCAGACGATATTGCCCTGGCTCAGGCCAATATAGAAAAAGTATACGATGAATTTGTAGCATCCGATAATCTGCGCCAATTCCTTGCCCGCAATTCAGATAAGCCGCTGGATACATATTACTACAAGAAAGGAGAATTGTCTTCCGTCTCTGCCGCCCTGGACAGTTTTGCCTTTAATGCCACAATGCGCGATGTGCTTCCTCCTTATAAGGAGAACGACTTTTTCCGCGCTGCAAGGATTGCAGAGATCAAACAGCTGCCCGATTCGGTATTTGTACACCATATACTGTTGCAAAGAAGCACCAAAGAAGAAGCTGCAAAAGTGGCCGACAGCCTGATTGCCATACTCAACAACACCCCCGGGCGTTTTGAAGAAATAGCCGGTGAGTTCTCTGCAGACAAGAATCCCAACACCCTTCCGGGCGTGTTAGGCTGGTTTGATCAGCAAGCCTATATACCGGGGATGGAATCGGTATTTGAAGCGCCTCTTAACAAGCTTTTCACCATAGAAACTCAGTACGGGCTACACCTTGTCAAAGTAACGGAGCGCACACGCCTGCACAAAAAAGTACTGCTTGCCGTACTTGTAAAGGAAGCAGTTGCCGGAAAGGAAACATACCAGACAATTTATTCCGCGGCAAACAATTTATCCACGGAAAGCCAGAACCTCGAAGAATTTAACCGGGTTGCCATCCAGAATAACCTGATGATCGTTCCGGCCATGGGGATCACACAAGACGCCAAGACAGTTTCCGGTTATGAGCACATGCGCGAACTGGTCCGCTGGGCATTTGAGGCCAAATACGGTGCCGTTTCCCCGGTAATTTCCGTAGATAATAAATATTTCTTTGTGGCAGCCGTTAACGGCATACATAAAAAAGGGACAGCCACCCTGCAGGAGAAACAGGCCGAGATAGAATCCATCCTCACCCTGGAAAAGAAGATGGAACGCGCTTACCAGCAGATCCGCGATGAGCTGGCCAGCCATGCCACCCTTGAATCCTGGGCAGAAGCCACCGGCAGGACCATTTCCACCCAGACCGGGCTGGCATTCGGATCCATGCAGCAGACAGACCCCAAATTTGCCGGGGCAGTATCAGCAGCGGCAGAACAGACTTTGTACGGGCCGGTCAAAGGTGAAATTGGTGTATATGTGTTCCGTGTGGATGAACGCCTGGACGGAGCTTACTATACAGAAAACGACGCCTTGCAAAATGCCACCTATTTCTCCAACGTGCAGATCCAGATGGTTCCTGTGGTGTTGCAGGAGAGCGCAAAAGTAGAAGATAACAGGGCCAGGTTCTTTTAACGGCTGAAAAGAAAGTGCATGATGTCCCCGTCCTGCACCATGTAATTTTTACCTTCCACAGCCATTTTACCGGCTTCGCGACAGGCAGCCTCGGAACCGTAGCGCATGAAGTCATCAAATTTGATCACTTCCGCACGAATAAAACCATGCTCAAAATCAGAATGAATAAGCCCTGCAGCCTGCGGGGCTTTTGTCCCCTTGCGGCATGTCCAGGCCTTAACTTCCATGGGTCCTGCCGTGAAATAGGTTTCCAGCTCAAGTAACCTGAATGCAGCTTTGACCAGACGCGAAACCCCTGATTCTTCCAGCCCTATGGATTCAAGGAACATCTGACGTTCCTGAAACGATTCAAGTTCTGCGATTTCGGATTCTATGCGCCCTGCGACAATAAGGTACTGTTCATTTTCCTTTTCCAGGATTTCGGCCACCTTTCGGGTATACAGGTTGCCGCTTTGTGCCGACTTCTCATCCACATTGCATACATACAGCACCGGTTTGTTTGTCAGCAGGAACAATTCCCGGGCCATCCGTTCTTCGTCCTGATTGGCCAGCTCCACGGTCCGTGCATTATTGCCTCGGCTCAGGGCATCGCGGTAACGGACAAGCAAACCGGCCAGTTTGGCGGCCTGTTTATCCCCCCCTGTGACGGCCTGTTTCTGTACTTTTGCAATCCGGCTTTCTACGGTCTCAAGGTCTCTTAGCTGCAATTCGGTATCAATGATCTCCTTATCCCGGACCGGGTCAACCGATCCGTCCACATGTACCACGTCGGGATCATCAAAACACCGCAGGATATGCAGAATGGCGTCAGTTTCCCTGATATTGGCAAGAAATTGATTGCCGAGTCCTTCGCCCTTGCTCGCACCTTTGACCAGCCCGGCAATATCAACAAAATCAACGGTTGCAGGGACAATACGCCCAGGGTGGACCAGGGAGGCCAGCTGTTCCAGACGGGCATCAGGCACCTGTGTCGAGCCCAGGTTTGGTTCAATGGTGCAGAACGGGAAATTGGCTGCCTGTGCCTTGCCCGAGGAAACACAATTGAACAGGGTGGATTTGCCTACATTGGGGAGTCCTACAATACCGCATTTGAGTGCCATAAAAAATTATTTACTATTCAGAAGGGCACAAAACTAATAACTTTTTTACGATTTGTCCTTTTTATCCCTCTCCATATGCATAACTTGGGTTCATGATACGGTTGATTTTGTGCCTGGTAATTTTCTGGAATGTAGAGAATTATTTTGATCCCTTTGACGACCCGCTAACGAATGACAATGATTTCACCATCAAAGGAGAATATGCCTGGACCTGGCCCAGGTTTTACAAGAAGCGCAACGAAATTGTCAAGACCCTCATCGCCTGCGGGCAGAAGGACGATGGATCATGGGAGGCACCATGCATCATAGGGTTGTGCGAGATAGAAAACTTTTTTGTCCTTTACCAGCTCATCAATGACACCCCGCTTTCACGTCTTGGTTACGGGATCATTCACCGGGATTCACCTGATCCCAGGGGCATTGATGTGGCGCTGCTCTACAGGAAAGAACGATTCCGGCCGGCAGGAACTGCATTTTACCCGATTCCCGACACAAACGGCAGTTTTCTCAGGACAAGGGAAATCCTTTATGTCAGGGGAATTCTGGATCAAAGGGACACCCTTCATTTTTTTGTAAATCACTGGCCTTCCCGCCGGGGCGGTGCCCGGGCCGAAACCAACAGACAGGCTGCATCCACCCTTCTTCAGAGGGTCGTTGACAGCATCGGCAACGTTTCAGCGGGGGCCCGGATCGTGGTTATGGGCGATTTCAACGATCCTCCGGAGGCTCCCGCCCTTCGAAGCCTGGCCTCGGGCCGCCTGGTAAACGTTTCTGTCCCGGACACTTATAAATACAACGGTGCCTGGGAGTGCATGGACCAGTTCCTGGTGAGCGAATCATCGTTCCGTGAACTGGAATATGTGAAGGTGGCACGTCTGCCGCATTTGCTGGAGCGCGACCAGGCACACCTGGGGCATAAACCAAAACGAACCTACCAGGGACCGGTATATAAAGGCGGAATCAGTGACCACCTGCCGGTAACCTTAAAATTTATTACCTTTGTTTCTTATGGCATCTCAACCAGTGAAGACACCCCTGATGGACCAGTATTTTGCCATTAAGGCAGATTATCCGGATGCCCTGATGCTTTTCAGGGTGGGGGACTTTTATGAAACCTTTGGAGAAGACGCCATTAAGGCGTCAAAGGCGCTGGGCATCGTACTTACCCGGCGGGCCAACGGGTCAGCTTCCTCTGTAGAACTGGCCGGATTCCCTTACCATGCCCTGGACACCTACCTGCCCAAACTGGTTCGCGCCGGATACAAAGTGGCTGTCTGTGACCAGCTTGAAGACCCCAAACTGACTAAAAAGATTGTCAAAAGAGGCATTACCGAAGTCGTCACCCCAGGTCTTTCATACAATCCCAACCTGCTGGAAGCTTCGCAACACAACTTCCTGGCAAGCCTTTACCTTCACAGGGAAGGATCCACAGAATCGGCAGGCATAGCTTTTACAGACATTTCTACAGGGACCATCCAGATAGCCCAGGGGGACATGGATTACGCCGCGAGCCTTTTATCCCAATACGCGCCCCGGGAAATTCTGGTACAGCGGGGAACGGAAAAAACCTGGAAATCCGGAACAGACCAGCAGGCTTATTTCTCAACAATAGATGACTGGGCGTTTGTATACGCTGCCGCCGAGGAAAAAGTGAAAACACACTTTGGTGTTGACAGTCTGAAAGGATTCGGGGCCGAAAACATGCCTTTGGCCATATCTGCCGTCGGGGCCATGCTTTTTTACCTGGAAATGAACAAATATTCCAGTTACGGCCACTTGTGCACCCTGCAGCGCATAGATAAGGAACACCTTATGTGGCTTGACAAGTATAGTATCCGCAACCTGGAATTGTTTCCCCGTTCAGAAAACCACGAAAAAGGAGCCAGCCTGATAGAGGTAATTGACAAGACACACACACCCATGGGAGCAAGGCTGCTTCGCCAGTGGCTTGTGATGCCCCTGCGGGATCGTATAGCCATTGAAGAACGCCACAATGTGGTATCATCCCTGCTGGAACAATGGGAACTGGTGGGCAAACTGCGCAAGATGCTCTCCCAGGTCGGTGATATGGAACGAATAGTTTCCAGGGCTGCTGCCGGCAGGATCAGTCCCCGGGAAGTGGCACAACTCAGGACAGGGCTGAACCAGGCATCCCGTATAAAGAATCTGACCGCACAGATCCCGTCAGCAGACCCCGTACATTCCCTGGCCTCTGGCCTGGACGACTGCGCCGCCCTGGCAGATAAGTTGCAACAGATGATTGTTTCATCGCCTGCGGTACAACCGGGAAAAGGAAATGTCATTGCCCCGGGCGTGGACCCGCAGCTGGACGAATTGCGGCATATCCTTTCCCACAATAAGGAATATTTGCAGCAAATGCAACAAGAGGCAGCCGGCCAGACGGGCATTTCTTCCCTGAAAATCGGCTTTAACAACGTATTCGGGTATTACATTGAAGTCCGCAACACCCATAAAGACAAAGTGCCCGGGTCCTGGATACGCAAGCAGACACTTGTAAGCGCAGAGCGCTACATTACAGAAGAGCTTAAATCCTATGAGGAAAAAATACTCGGGGCCGAGGAAAAAATAGCACAGCTGGAGCAGGATTTGTTCAACCGGGTGGTCGATGCCATACGCGCATCCATACCCCCCATCCAGCAAAACGCGCGCATCCTCGCCCGGCTTGACTGCCTCCTTGGTTTTGCCATCCTGGCAAGGGAACAAAAATATGCCAGGCCCCGAATGCAGGATGACGATGTGATTGACATCCGCCAGGGACGCCACCCGGTGCTGGAAACACTCATGCCTCCCGGAGAGGCATATGTTCCCAATGACGTGTACCTGGATACCGGACAGCAGCAGATCATCATCCTGACCGGACCCAATATGGCCGGAAAATCCGCCCTGCTGCGACAAACCGGGCTTATTATGCTGCTGGCACAGATAGGATCCTACGTTCCGGCCAAAGAAGCCAGCCTGGGGATCATAGACAAATTATTTACCCGGGTGGGAGCTTCGGACAACATTGCCCGCAGGGAATCCACATTTATGGTCGAAATGCTGGAATCGGCCGCTATCCTGAATAATGTAACCGATCGCTCCCTGGTGCTTTTTGACGAAATAGGACGCGGCACCAGCACTTACGACGGGATATCCATAGCATGGGCCATCGTGGAATACCTGCACGAAAAGGCCGGGGCAAGGGCCAGGACTCTTTTTGCCACCCACTACCACGAGCTCAACCAAATGGCAGAGCAATATCCCCGCGTCAAAAATTTCCATATTGCCGTGAAAGAACGGGGACAAAAGGTGTTATTTTTGCGTAAAATGATTTCCGGAGGCGTAGAACACAGCTTTGGCATCCACGTGGCAACCATGGCCGGAATGCCACGCAGGGTTATACTCACGGCGCAGGAAGTGCTTAAGATCATGGAGGCCGGCAAGGAACGGCCGCCTTCCCCTGAAAGGCCCAGGCAACTTTCCTTCTTCCAGCTGGAAGATCCCCTGTTGCAGGCCCTCAAAAGAGACATCGAGTCTATTGACATAAACAGATTAACACCCCTTGAAGCGTTTGATGCCTTACGGGAATTGAAAAGAAAAATCGGACAAAAGGAATGAAAAAGATCTTCAGAAGCATCAATATCTTCTTAAAACTGCTGGGGGAGAGTTTTGCTATGGCTAACGATTCGGTAAAAGGAGACAAATTCAGGGCTTTTCTTTCCCTGCTTGGGGTAACCATCGGGATATTTTCCATTGTAGCTGTTTTCACCGCCATTGAAGCCCTCGAGAAAAATGTCCGCAACATGTTTTCCGCCCTGGGAACAGATGTGGTGTACATAGACAAGATTTCCTGGGATGCTTTTGCAGACGGGGAAGGATTTAAATGGTGGGAATTCAGGCAACGCCCCAACAATACCTATGAAGAATTCCAGTTCCTGCAGAAAAACCTGGTTCACGCAGACATGCTGGCCCTGTCTGTCTACGCATCAACCAACGTGGGCTATGAACGCAATACCATTCGAAACACCGGCATCCAGGGGGTAACCTATAACTGGAACAAGATCTCTTATTTCGAGATCGGGGAAGGCCGGTATTTCACCCCCGCCGAGGCAGCCGAAAACATCCCACTGGTGGTGATCGGGCAGAACGTGGCCGAGGAGTTGTTTCCCGCGGGGATATCACCGGTCGGCAGCAACATTAAAATCGGGGGCTTTACCACCCGTGTCATTGGTGTTATAAAGAAAAAAGGCGAGTCCCTTTTTGACCCGATCAACTACGACGATGCCGTTATCATTCCCCTGCCTTTTATCCGCAATTTCCTGGACCTTAGAAACACTTCCCCCAGCATTGTGGTGCATAAGGACCCGGCAGCCGATGAAGAAGAGTATATGGCCGAACTGCGCAATGCCATGCGTGCTGTGCGCCGCCTGAAGCCCATTCAGAAAGACAACTTTGCCCTGAACAAAATGTCGTTCCTGGACGACGCACTTACGCAGCTTTTCAGCGTCATTTCGCTCGCCGGCTGGGTGATTGGGGGCTTTTCCATTCTCATAGGAGCTTTTGGCGTGGCCAACATCATGTTTGTTTCCGTTAAGGAAAGAACACATATCATAGGCATTGAAAAAGCCATGGGGGCCAAAAGCGCCTTTGTGCTGGCCCAGTTCCTTTTTGAAGCTGTTCTGCTGGCAATTGTCGGTGGTCTGATAGGGATCCTGATCGTCTGGGGCTTGACGTTTTTTGTCACCGAGCGCTATGATTTTGTGATGACCATGTCTGTAGGTAACATATTGCGCGGGGTTATGATATCAGGGCTGGTGGGCGTTGTGGCTGGTTTTATCCCCTCACTGCAGGCCGCCAGGATGAATCCCGTAGACGCTATGAACCAGCATTGAAAACGCCGGGGCTTCCATTTTTCCTGCCGGTGATCGCACCGTGCAAAGAACGGAGCGCTTTTTCTTTAAGCCGAGGCGCTCCGTTCTTTGCACGGATCCGATCTTGCCGTTAATATGGTTTGTTACACCAACGGCCGCCCGGTCCTGCAGCTGAGAGGTGTCGCCACAACACAAGGAACCAGGAGTCTCGGCTTTAAAAACGGCTCCAGGTTCCTAGTGGTGCAATGACACCAGGCAGTTTAAGCACAGGGAGTTCCTTTATTAAATTTTTCACGGTTGCTTTGTTGGGCGTGGCAAGTAAACAATCAGGGGTCCACTCTTTACTGCACTAAAGTGTGAAAGGGGGTAAACCAGCATTGAGAAAGGAGGCCACCTGCTTTGTCAGTTGAATGAATTCCTCTACTCCCAATTGCTCGGGTCGTTGCCCGGACAAGGGCGAGGTAAAGTTTTTTTTCTCACCCAATAAAGGTTTCAGGCTGTTGTGAATGGTTTTCCGGCGCTGGTTGAAAGTTGCCCGGACCACTTTGCGGAACAAATCTTCGGGGCACCCCAGGGAAGTCCTGTTATTGCGGGTAAGGCGGATAACACCCGATTGCACCTTAGGCGGAGGGGTAAAAGCACCGGCAGGCACAGTAAATAAATATTGCGTATCGTACCATGCTTGCAGCAGGACACTCAGGATCCCGTAGGTTTTTGATCCCGGGGGGGCACAAAACCTTTCAGCCACCTCTTTCTGGAGCATGCCCACGATCCTGGGGACCGATTCACGCCATTCCAGGACCCTGAAGAAGATTTGTGAAGAAATATTGTAAGGAAAATTTCCTATCAGGAAAAATTCAGAGGGAAAAACAGAACGGGGCACCGTGAGAAAATCACCGGTAATGAGCCGGTCACCCAGGCCGGGATGTTTTTTTTGCAGAAAAGCCACAGACTCCCTGTCCAGTTCTATCGCATAGTAATCAATACCCGGTTTTTTCAGCAGAATTGATGTAAGAACACCCGTGCCTGGTCCCACTTCCACTACCGGGCACCCCTTTCCGCTGATCTTACTCTGATAGGGGGACAAACTTTCTACTATACGGGAGGCAACCTGGCAGTCGTTGAGAAAATGTTGTCCCAGTGATTTTTTAGGCCTAACTTCCATGATATGCAAAGGTAGTTTTTTATACCTTTACGGAAATCTAACACTTTAATCTATGAAAAGAACTGTCATAATAATGGCCGCAATGCTGGTCCTGGTATCCTGTTCCGGCTACAGGGCACATAAAGCGGATATCCGCCTGGAAGAACTCAGGAAGGAACTCAATGCGGTGGGATTGTCAGTTGCCGTCATATGCGACAACCAGGTAGTGTATACCGGGGCAACCGGTTTCAAAAACCTGGAAACCAGCGAACCCCTCAACTCCTCCCATTTGATGCGCATAGCCTCCATATCCAAGAGTTTTACGGCTACCGCCATAATGCAGCTTTATGAAGCGGGCTGTTTTGACCTGGATGATGATATTGGAAAAGCACTCGGCTACCCGGTAAGGAACCCCCTATATCCCGATATCCCCATAACATACAGGATGCTGCTTTCCCATACTTCCAGCCTGAGCGACAGTGCAGGCTATTTTACCCTGGACGTGCTCCGGCCCGATATCACGGGGGACGTATCGCGGTCCTTCAATGCCTATGCACCCGGCACCGGCTATCAGTATTGCAACCTGGGGTTCAATACCCTGGGGACCCTTGTGGAAATCCATTCAGGAGAAAGGTTTGACCAATACGTCCAATATAACATACTGGAACCACTGGGTGTCTATGCCTCGTTCAATGTAAACGACCTGGACACCACCCGTTTTGCCACCATTTATTCGTTCGAGGAAGGGCAGTTTAAACCCGAGCCCCAGGCATACAATTCAAGGAAACAGGACATTGATCACTATGTGATGGACTCCTCCACGGTTATTTTTTCCCCCACAGGAGGCCTCAAGATCAGTGCTCCTGATCTGGCGCGCCAGGCACTGGTTCAGATCAACGACGGAACCCTGGACGGCCGGGAGGTGCTTACCCCTGAAAGCGTGGCAATCATGCAGACGCCCATAAGCCCTGGAAGTCAGGATTCCGTGGATGAAGGACTTGGGTACGGATTTGCCCTGCAAAGGACAGATAAGCTGATTGAAGGAGAAATCATGACCGGGCATACCGGTAGCGCTTACGGACTTTTCTCGGCCATGTTCTTTGAAAAGGATAAAAAATTCGGATTCGTTGTCTTGTGCAATGGCTGTGACACTTCAATCCCCCGCAGGGAAAACGGATTCATGCCTGTTCAGACTGACGTGATCAACGCCCTGTACGATATTTTTATCCGGTAAGGGCCTGTCCCTTTACTTAAGACCCAATTCTTTTTTTTGCAGGGCGTCAATTCCGGCGGGAGCATCCAGCATGACATCCCTGCCGGAATTGTTTTTCGGGAATGCTATGAAATCACGAATGCTTTCCGAGCCGCCAAAGAGCGAACACAAACGGTCAAAACCGAAGGCAATCCCTCCGTGCGGGGGTGCCCCGTAGCGGAAGGCATCAATGATGAAGGAAAATTTGGCATTGACTTCTTCGGCACCCATGCCCAGTATCTGAAACATTCTTTCCTGCATGCGGGCATCGTGTATCCTTATGGACCCCCCGCCAATTTCTGTCCCGTTAAGCACAAAATCATAAGCGTTGGCATTTACCTGCTCCAGGTCACGGGGATCGTCGCTGTAGAATTTGTCCAGGTCTTCCGGTTTGGGAGCGGTAAAGGGATGGTGTTTGGCGTAGAACCGTTGTGTTTCCTCATCCCATTCCAGCAACGGGAAATCGTAGACCCACAAAGGGGCAAAAACGTCTTTATTTCTCAATCCCAGCCGGTTGCCCATTTCCAGGCGCAGGCTTCCCAGTGCTTCCAGGGTTTTTGTTTCCGGACCGCTCATTACCAACAACAAATCTCCGTCTGATGCCCCGCACAGCTGTGCCCAGCGTGCCAGTGCCTGCTGGTCAAAGTATTTGTCCACAGAAGATTTGTAGGCTACTGAGCCGTCACCTTCTGCCTGGCAACGCACATATACCAATCCGGAACCGCCTATCTGCGGCCGTTTTACCCATTCTGTAAGTTCGTCCAGCTGCTTTCTTGTGTACCCGGCCGCCCCTTTGACGCAAATGGCCCCTACATAGGCAGCATTCCTGAAGACACTGAATTCCGTATCTCTTGTCAGGGGCGTAAGATCGTTTATCAACATGTCAAACCGTATGTCGGGCTTGTCGCTGCCGTATTTTTCCATAGCTGTTTTGTATGATATGCGGGGCAGGGGAGAAGGAAAAACCCTGTTGTGAACTGCTTTAAATAGATGCATTATCAGCCCTTCAAACACAGAAAGGACATCGTCCCGCTCCACAAAAGACATTTCGCAGTCAATTTGGGTGAATTCGGGTTGCCGGTCTGCCCTCAGGTCTTCGTCCCGGAAACAGCGTACGATCTGGAAATACTTATCGTAGCCTGCGATCATAAGCAATTGCTTGAAGGTTTGCGGACTTTGCGGCAGGGCATAAAACTGTCCCTGGTTCATGCGTGAGGGGACTACAAAATCCCGCGCCCCTTCCGGGGTCGATTTGATTAGAAAGGGAGTTTCTATCTCCAGAAATCCGCAGCCATTCAGATAATTGCGTGTTTGCTGCGCTATGCGGTGTCTAAGTATCATGGCTTGCTGCAAAGGAGGCCTGCGCAGGTCCAGGTAGCGGTAACGGGCACGCAGCTCTTCCCCGCCATCGGAGGGTTCCTCTATCGTGAAAGGCGGTATTTGCGCAGGATTCAGCACCTGGATCCGGCTCAGGAAAATCTCAATTTCCCCGGTAGGTATCTTCGGATTCTTACTGCTTCGCTCCACCACCATTCCCTCTGCCTTGATAACATACTCGCGGCCCAGCGATTCGGCCGTATCTTTTACCGTGACGGGAGAATCTTCTTTCACCACCAGCTGGGTGATCCCGTACCGGTCACGCAGGTCTATGAAAGTCATCCCGCCCAGTTTTCTTATCCGTTGTACCCATCCGGCCAGGGTAACCTGCCGGCCTGTACATGATAGGTCAAGTTCGCCGCATGTGTGTGTCCTGTACATATCCTTAGTTTTATGCCGGCAAAGGTAAATAGAAAATGGCTACCTTTGCTTTGCCATGAAAAACTATTTGGATCTGCTGCAACACATACTGGAGCATGGGACAGACAAAGAAGACAGGACCGGGACGGGCACGCGGAGCGTTTTCGGATACCAGCTGCGTTGTCCCCTGGAAGCGGGTTTTCCGCTGCTCACCACCAAAAAGGTTCACCTCAAATCCATCATTTATGAACTGTTATGGTTCCTGCGCGGAGACACCAACGTTGCCTACCTTAACAAAAACGGGGTTACCATATGGGATGAATGGGCAGACCAGCGGGGAGACCTGGGTCCCGTCTACGGGAAGCAATGGCGTTCCTGGGAAACGGGAAACGGACAAGCCGTTGACCAGATAACATCGCTTATTGAGGGCATAAAAACAAATCCCGACGGAAGACGTCACATTGTCAGCGCCTGGAATGTAGGGGAAATACCCCGAATGGCGCTTCCGCCCTGTCACGTTCTCTTCCAGTTCTACGTCGCAGACGGAAAACTTTCCTGCCAGCTTTACCAGCGTAGTGCCGATGTTTTCCTGGGCGTCCCTTTCAACATTGCATCCTATTCTTTGCTTACCCTTATGGTGGCCCAGGTATGTGGTTACAAGCCTGGGGATTATATCCACACCTTCGGGGATGTGCATATATACAAAAATCATATGGACCAGGTACACCTGCAGCTTTCACGGACCCCACGGCCGCTGCCTCAGATGGTCCTTAACCCGGAACGCCGCGATATTTTTGGATTTGAGTTCTCCGACTTCACCCTGCACCATTACGATCCTTATCCCCCGATCAAAGCGCCTGTTGCCGTATGAAAAGTGAACAACCATCCAAACCCCGCACACTTTCCCTGATAGCCGTACTGGGCCCGTCAGGGGAACTCGGCATGCGCAATGGTTTGCTTTGGCATATTTCCGAGGATCTGAAACATTTCAAGGCGCTGACCATGGGACATACCGTCATTATGGGGCGCAGGACGTACGAATCGCTTGGCAAACCCCTGCCCGGGCGGTCCAATATCGTGCTATCACGGTCAGGAAAGAAACTGGAGGGAATACTGCGGGACTTAAACGATCAGCCGGAAGTGTTCATCATTGGAGGAGCCCAGGTCTACCACCAGACCATACACCTGGCAGACAGGCTTTACATCACCCATGTACAGGCCCCGTTGCCTGCAGAAGGAGCCGATGTATTTTTCCCGCCCATAGATCCACTGCAATGGCAGGAAACAGCGCGTCAGGATTTCTCCAGAGGGGCTAATTTCCCGTATCCTTTTTCTTTCGTGACATACGAACGCCGGTAAACACCACCGCTGCCAGCAATGCCAGCAGCAACGCAGCGGAACTGATGCGTGAAACCAGGATCCCGGTCGTATAGGAAGCCGGCAGGTACGTAAATCGTATCTGGTGCTCCCCGGCAGGCACATACAAAGTGCGGGTAATGTAATTGGAACGCAGGATGGGTGTTTCTTCCCCGTCTATCCAGGCTTTCCAGCCTTTGGGATAGTAAACCTCTCCAAACACCACAATCCCGTCTTTTACCATGGACGCTTTATATTCCAGCGTATTGGGAGAATAGGATGTGAGGGTGACGATAGATTCCGACGGACTGGCAGCCTGAACCCATTCCGCCGGAGCGTCACGCATCACGGCTGTCGTTCGCAGATCGGTCCTGGAAAGAGCCTCAAGTTCTTCCAGGTTGCTTTCTGCCCCGATAATGGAAGATACCACCCAGGCATTTCCCAGCGCATGCGGATTGACAACCGGCGCCCCGTCTCCGGAAAGGATAACATACCGCGTGTTGAGCAGGTTCATGACCGGTGTGCGGGTCAGCGCCCCGTGCCAGGCAAATATTGCCGAAGCCTCTTCCAGTGACTGGCACTGGCTGAGCTTGTCTATGAAATACTGCATTTCAGGCACCAGGTGGCGGTCTATCACTTCCTGGTACCGTTGCAGCTTGGCCGCATTGTATCCACCTATGGATTTGTGGTGGTAACTGGGACCGGAGTCCGAAAAAGGACTCCCGGTTAGATCCAGTACGCGGTAATACAAATCCGGGTCCTCCTTTATGAGTTTATCTACAGGCCTTTCTGCGAACTGGTTGCTGTAATTGCTGCGGGTAACAAAATGCGAGGCGTTTAAATACCTTCTGGCAGCAGGCAGGTAGTCTGCCACAAGCAGGATACCGAGGGCTGCAATCGCCCATGTTTGTTTCAGTTTTTTATTGATCCCCAGCCAGAGAACTATGGCAGCAGCCGCTATCAGAAAGGCGGAACGGAGGGCATCCTGGCGTAATAATCCTTTTCGGTCTGCCACCAGGGCCGGGATCAGTTCTCCTGGGAGCGAGGCATCGGACGGTCCTGTGAAAGAACCGGCCAGCGAAGGCACCAGTGCAAAGACCAGGCAAAGCCCGGCGGTAATGCCCATACCCCAGTAAATGGCCCGCATGGTCTTTTTCCTGGGGTATTGATCATCCAGAAGGGTCCATACGGCATAAATACCCAGCGCCGGGACCACCATCTGCCAGATGACCAGGATCATGCTTACAGTCCGGAACTTGTCATACAACGGGAGATACCGGAAAAACAACGCAGAAAACCACTCCAGGTGGTATCCCCAAGACAGCAGCAGCGCCAGCAGGGAAACCCCGGCCAGCGCCCATTTCAGGGGCCCTTTAACCAGGATCAGTCCCACTGCGAAAAAAAACAGCATAATAGCCCCCATGTACATGGGCCCCGCGGTGAAGGGTTGTTCTCCCCAGTAAAGGGGCATGTTTGATATGACACTGTTGGCGTTGTATCCCATGCCCGAAAGTTTTTCATAGGTATGCGAATCCTTATCCAGTGGCCCCACAGAAGGCCCGCCATAGAAATCGGGGATCATCATATTAAAGGATTCCATCCTGGAATAACTCCACCGTGTTGCATAATCCATATCCAGCCCCTTGCGGGGTGTATCGCCCTCCGGAGTTTCCAGTTCCGATCCGCCGCGCATGGAATACCCTGTATATTCATAAGTGGGGAGCAGGTGATTTGCCGAGGTAGCCAATCCCAGCAACCCGGCAGCAACCAGCAACACCGTGGTTTTCACAAAATGCGGGACCCTGCGCCTGATAATGGCTTCTGCCAGCAAGCCGCCTACGGTAAAGACCAGGATGAACCCCAGGTAATAGGTAATTTGCGGATGATTGGCGGCCACCTGGAAACTTACGGTAAGCGCAAAAAACAACGCTCCCGGCAAGGCATTCTTGCGGTACGCATACGCCAGGGAAGCCAGTACCCAGGGCATGTAGGCAATGGCAATCATCTTGGTAACATGCCCGGCCTGTATGATCTGCATATTGTAAGCACAGAAGGTTATGGCAATGGCTCCCCCCATGGCAAGCCACCCGTTTACCCCCAGGGCAAGAAACAGAAGAAAACCACCCACAAGGGACAGGAACAGGTACGAGGCCGGCGCTGCCCCGGCTTCCAGAACGCGGCTGATGATCCGTGTATAATTGCCACGTGTGACTTTGTTAATGGTTACGGTAGGCATGCCGCTGAACATGGAGTTGGTCCAGCGGGCCTCATCCTCATGCGTCTGATTGTACTCTTTGGCCTCTCTGGCCATGGCCTGCCAGGCCGTAATATCACCCTGGTTGAGGATTTTACCCTGGAAAACCTGTGGTACAAAGCCGTAGGCAACGATCAGGAACAGCAAGGCGGCTACAGGGTAAACAATCCATTTTTTAACGGGAATCTTCTGCATAGCACTCGTATTTTATAACAAAGGTAAAAAGAAAGGACGTATATTTGTGTAAAACCGACTCTTTATGAAACGTGACGAATTTTCAGGGTTTTTCGGCGTTCTGGTGGCCACGGTGGGTTCAGCCGTAGGATTGGGGAATCTTTGGCGCTTCCCTTACCTGGTGGGACAAAACGGAGGAGCTGCATTTATCCTCATTTATCTTGCCTTTGTCCTGGTCATCTGCCTGCCTATTATGATATCCGAGTTCATTATCGGCCGGCGAACCCAGGCCAACACTGTGAAAGCTTTCCAAATACTGGCGCCACGTACTCCATGGGGTGCCGTGGGTATTGTGGGTGTTGTCGCCGCTTTTTGCATTATGGCTTTTTATACCGTTGTAGGAGGCTGGACGCTGGATTACATATTCCGCTCGGTAATCCATTTGTTTTCAAAACCTGACATTACGGACATAGAAAGCCAGTTCGCCACACTGGTTACATCCCCGATCCGGCCAATTTTCTGGACAATACTGTTTATCGCCCTAAGCGCCCTGATAGTCATGTCCGGCATCAAGAAAGGAATTGAGAAATACTCCAGGATCATGATGCCCTTTTTGTTTTTAATGGTTGTGATCCTGATGATTCGTTCCATTACCCTGCCGGGGGCAGAAAAAGGGATATCATTCCTGGTAAAGCCTGATTTCTCCAAAATAAATACGCAGGTAGCCCTGGCTGCCCTGGGTCAGGCCTTTTTCTCCCTCAGTCTGGGCATGGGCTGCATGATCACCTATGGCTCGTACATCCCCAAACGGGAGAATCTGACCAAACTGGCTTTTACTACTGCCATGTCAGATACCCTATTTGCCATACTTGCCGGACTGGCCATAATGCCGGCCGTGTTCGCTTTCGGGATATCGCCACAGGAAGGGCCGGGGCTCGTTTTTATTGTTCTTCCCCGGATCTTTGGCCAGATCCCCCTGGGGAACATTTTTGCAGTTATGTTTTACCTGATCCTTTTCATAGCAGCCATTACCTCCGCCATATCGCTGCTCGAGGTTGTGACGGCATACATAACAGAAAGGTTGAAGATGAAGCGAAGAACAGCCGCAGTCATCATATCGGCACTGGTGGCGGTCTGTGCTTCTTTCAGTTCCCTGTCCCAGGGCGTATTGCAGGATGTGAAAATTTTTGGAAAAACCATATTTGACTTCTTCGACTACCTCTCTGCAAATATCCTCCTGCCGCTGGGCGGTTTGTCTATTGTCTTGTTCACGGGGTGGTACATCAAGAAGTCACCAGTGTATGATGAATTCACAAATCAGGGCACCCTTAAGGGTACCCTGTTCCGCGCCTATTATTTTCTCATACGTTATGTGGCCCCCATTGCGATCGCGGCCATATTCGTGGATCTTATCGTACGGTAATTCCCAGGTGCCAGTTTCCGTTATAACCCAGGTCCACCAAAGAGGTTGTGGTTGGGTCCCCTTCTTCTGAACTCAGAAGCAACAGGTTCCCTCCCTCCTGGGCAGGCCCGTTCCCGTCTGTCATTAATACCGGTTGTGTTCCCTGTTGCTTTATGATCATATTAAGGATCACCCCGTCACCTTCCTGGATCTGCACATTGTAATTTTCGGTTACAAGAGATTTGATCAGGTCCCATTGCCCGGAAGCCTTGATTGCGTCAATAAAATATTTTTTCAGGTTTAAAGTGCTTTGAGGCACAAGATTTGTCCGGGCGACTGACGGACCCTGGATCATGACGATACGCCGTGAAAGCGTTTCAATAAAATCCAGGAACTTCATGGGGTCTTCCGGTTGTTGGGGATTGCCCTCCTCATCTGTCAGAGAAAGGAAGATCTCGTAAATCTGTGTCAGCTGGTCCTGATCTTTTGCCATAATGACAATTGAAGAAGTGGTGTCCATGGGACAGAGCATGATGTTTTCCAGAATTTTTCCTTTCCATGCGCTTGCATAATCGGGAGTCATTTGTACCAGCACCATGACATCGTCATCTGCCGCGGGCGAAGAGAAAGGCCTGATCCCGGCATTGGGCCGGAACAGTGATAATGTTCCGGAGGTTACAGGTAATAAAGGAATATTCTCTACCGCTATATTGGTAACCCCTTCGGGAATAGTCAGCATGGTATAGAAATCCTTAACCAGGCCATAACCGGCAATCCTGACGCCGTATGTGCCGGGAACCACGTTTTTGATTTGTACGTTGCCCCCCGTGGCGCTGGTCACCTTGTAATCATAATCATCTGTACTGGCCGGCCTTATAGAGGCGCTTCGCACGGCGGGCACTTCCAGGGTACCGGTCTGCAAGGCCTCCAGGTTTTTACGGATATCCCGGGCAAAGGGTTTCATTAAGGATGACAACCACGCACTTGCAGACTGCAGGATTTCTGCCTGTGTACGCCCTTTGATAACGGGCAAGGCTTTAGTCGCCGGTTGTACATATGCCTGGGACGCCGTTCTCTTCTCTGAGGAAAGGAGTTTCAGGTACACATCGGCATAATCCACAGAACCACCGGTATTATCGGAGAGTACCATGTTTAGTTCGTTATACTTTGGTGTGGTTACAGTGATCTCCTCACCATAGGCTGTTCCGGCCTGGCTTTTTGCATAAGCTTTGATCGTATAGGCCGTGTTTTCCTGAATGTTGTTTGTGAAATCCGTGGTGAAAACCCCCGTTCCGGCCCCTGCCTGGCGGGTAGTGGCGTTGAGGACAAAACCCCTTTCTGTCACCGTATGGCTGCCTTGTTTGAGCACCTCGGCAGAAACGCTTATCTTGTTGTATAGCAATTCAGTAACGGTTACTGCGCCAACGGAGGGCAGCACTCCTTCCAGGTCCAGGAAAACCCCGTCCTGCTGGGTGCGGATGTAATGGATTTCGGTATTTGTTTTGTAGCTGTCCCACTTGTCTTCAGTCCAGGAAGGGTGGTTTATGATGACAGCCGGAACCGGCTCGGTCAGTTTATTGCCATAAACACGTAACTGGGACGATACGGCTGGAAGATTTCCCCACGAGGCAGGGATCCCGCCGGTGAAATTACATTCATGCAAGTGGATGTTGAAACGTGTCTGGGTGGTGGTCATGTTGCCCAGTCCTTCGGGCAGGGACCCGGTCAGGTTGGGGTTGCCGTTCATCAGGAAAGTTCCCAGGTTTTTCCATCCCGAAAAGATTTCGTCAGGAATGGGCCCCGAGATTTTGGTGTTGAACATCCCGAAGTTGTTCAGCGCCGTCATCCCGCCCCATTCTTTGGGAATGGTTCCCGAGATCTGGTTATTGTTCAATTGCAGGTTGGTCAGCTTGTTCAGATTCCCCATTTCCGCGGGCAGCGGACCCTCCAGCCCGGTAGTCACCGCCATCAGCGCCGTAAGGTTTACCAGGTTTCCCATTTCCCTGGGCAGGGGCCCGGTCAGGTTGGGATTGCTACCCAGGTTGAGGGATTTGAGGGCTGTAAGTTCCCCTATTTGCCCGGGTAACTGCCCTTTAAGGCCGAACCCGCTCAGGTTCAGAGCGGTAATGGCTTCATCGGTAACAGTGACGCCTTCCCATGTGCTGATTTCCTGGTCTGTGTTCCAGTTTGTACCCTTGGTCCAGTTAGGTCCGTCCAGAGCGTTGTAAAGTGCCATCAGACGGTCACGCTGGGCATCGGGAACCTTTTCCAGTTCAAGGAAAACTCCGTTTTGCTGCGTCCGGATGAAGTGGGTGCCGGCATCTTTCCATTTATCCCACCTGTCCGTAGTCCAGGACGGGTGGTTTTGTATAGACAAGGGTACCGGCTCTGTCAGTTTGTTCCCATAAAGGTGCAACTGTTTGGAGACCGCGGGCATACTGCCCCATTCTTCGGGGATCCCTCCTTCAAAATTGCAATTATACATCTGGACATTAAACAGCGTGTTATCGGTCTCCATCTGGCCCAGCTTAGCGGGCAGGGAGCCGGTAAGGTTGGGATTGGTGTGCAGCAGGATTGAACCTATGTGTTTCCAGTTTTCAAATATTGTATTGGGCAGCGGACCAGAGATCTTCGTGTTGAACATTCCAAAGTTTTTCAAAGCTTCCATGCCACCCCATTCATCAGGGATCGTACCGGTGATATTGTTGTTGTTCAGCTGCAGGTTGGTAAGCTTATTCAGGTTACCCATTTCCTTTGGCAGGGGGCCTTGCAGTCCGGTTGTAACGGCCAGCAGCGCATCCAGGTTGACCAGATTCCCCATGGTGGAGGGCAGTGGCCCTGTCAGGCCGGGATTGGAACTGAGGGTCAGCTTGGTAAGATCGGTCAGTGTCCCGATTCCCGAAGGGAGTTGGCCATTCAACCCAAACCCGCTCAGGTTCAGTTGTGTGATCTTGCCTTCCTCCATGGTTACCCCGGCCCATTTATCAATGGACTCTTCAGTTTTCCAGTTGGTCTTTTTCTCGGCCACCCAGTTATTCCCGTCCATGTTGTCATACAGTTGCACCAAGACGGTCCTCAGCGCATTTTCTTTCTGGTTGAAGGTGAAAGACTGGGTCTGTGCAATCCCGGCATTGTCCCGGACCGATACTTTGCCGGAACGGGGAGATCCAGGGTTGGGAGCAATCAGAAACTGCAGGGTCGCAGTAGACATGGCCTTGGTACCAGAGAACTGGATCCACGATTTGGCGGTTTCTTCTATCTCTACTGTGTAGGCCGTGTTGTACTGCAGGGTGAGGCTGTAGGTTCCACCGGAAGCTTCTACTGCGTTGTCTCCGTTAACAATGAGCGTATTGCGCGCACTTTGGGTAATGGAAACCGTTGCCTGCATGGTCCCGCTTTTGATGGTCAGCGTTCCTGTCTGGTCCGATGACGAGGTAGAAGCAGCTGCTGTCAATTGCAAGGTGGCATCGCCTGCCCCCGAAGCGGGAGAAATTGAAAAACCCTTGCCCGAAACAGATGCAGTCCAGGACATACTGTTGGTAGACAGGCTGATGGCCTGCGTTCCTCCTTCCTGCGGGAAAGTAACGCTCACGGGGCTGGCTTCTATGTAAGGAACTTCCGGTTTACAGCAGGAAATAAACAGCAGCGTTGCTGCTATAACCAATAAACTTGTAATCTTTTTCATGTTTCCAAGACGCTAATTGTTGCTATTTGGTTGCTTAAGCTAATAAAGATATCAATTTGCCGGCAAGGTCCTTAAAGGCCTGTCCGGCAGCATTTTTATCGTTTGCCACAGGTATGCCTGCATCGCCGCGTTCACAGACACTCTGGACAATAGGGATTTGTGCCAGTAATGGGATATTATACTTTTTGCCCAGCTCTTCTGCGCCGCCTTTTCCGAAGATGTAATATTTTTTATCAGGCAATTCTTCAGGAGTAAACCAGGCCATGTTTTCCACCAGACCCAGCACACGCTTGTTCAGATCGGGGTGCATGAACATGTTCAGGCATTTTTCAACATCGGTGACCGATACCTGCTGGGGAGTGGTAACCACAATACCCCCGGTCAGGGGAATGTCCTGCATCAGGCTCAGGTGGATATCTCCCGTTCCCGGAGGAAGGTCTATGAGCAAAAAGTCCAGTTCTCCCCATTTTGTCTGTTGCAGCAATTGTTTCAGGGCACTGCTGGCCATGGGTCCCCTCCAGATCAGAGCCTGTTCCGGCCGGGCAAAATATCCTATGGATATCCACTTGACCCCAAATTTTTCAACAGGCTCAAAAACCTGCACATTATCATCAATAGCATCCACCCGGGGCTGCATATCCAGTGTCCCGGTGAGTATGGGTACCGATGGCCCGTATATATCGGCATCGGCCAATCCCACCTTATAACCTTCCAGCGCCAGGGCCACGGCCAGGTTTACGGCTATGGTTGATTTGCCCACACCGCCTTTGCCGCTGGCTATGGCTATGACATGTTTAACCCCTTTCATTCCGTTTATCGCAAGGGTTTCCTTTTCCTCTTTCACCTTTCCCTTAGAAGGCTGTACCGGCTTCATGGCCGCATAATTTATTTTTTCCATAATTTATTTTCTGATATTCATTTCCTCCAGCAAATATCCTGCCTCGCCGTATTTATCCATGATAAAAAGAACGTACCGGATATCCACTGAAATACAGCGTTGCAGTGCGGGCTCAAAGATCACGTCCCCGCTCATGGATTCCCAGTTGCCGTCAAAGGCCAGGCCAATCAGTTCTCCGTCAGCATTCAGCACGGGAGAGCCGGAGTTCCCGCCGGTAATATCTGTATTGGCAATAAAGCCGGTCACAATCTCCTGCCCGGGCTGCGCATACTGTCCATAGTCTTTCTTCTTGTAAAGCTCCTTCAGCTTTTCAGGCACTACAAACTCCCAGTTATCGGGGTCTTCTTTTTCCATTACCCCGGTCAAGGTGGTGTGGAAATCATAGATTACGCCGTCTTTAGGTTTGTAATTCAGCACATTGCCATAGGTGAGGCGCATAGAAGAGTTGGCGTCGGGATACATGGCCTTACCCTTATTCATTTCCATCATGCCGGCAATGAAGTTCCGGTGTCCACGCTCGTATTGCAGGTAATAAGGAGCAATGACTGCCTGGCATTCTGCGTTTTTGGCTTCCACCGATTGCCCCAGCAGCACTGCGGGATCGGTGGTAATCTCCTGCAGGGCAGCCTCACGGGTGTTTTCGGCAGACAAACAATCTATCAGGCAATTGACCCGTTCGGCAGAGATAAAGAGACTTTTCTCAAAAAGATCTTCCACGTAAGCGTCTATATTTCCGGAAAACTCATTTTCAATGATCCCGTAAACAGAAGGATAAAACGCTTTGTCCACCTTCAGGGCAAAATGTTTAAGCATGGCTTTGGCTACCTTCACGTCCGTAGGGGCATTATAGTTCATAAAAAAACGTTCTGCCTGCGCTTTCAGCGCCCCGGTGTCCACACTTCCGTCTTCTCCCTGCCTGCTTACCAGGCGGGCGGCCCGCGAAGCAAAAGAAGCCAGTTCAATATTGCGCAAAGCTTCACTCAGGTAACGGCTGACATAAAGATGATCCCATGTTCCACGGATCGCTTCTTCAATATCGTTGAGTGCTGTGCCGTATTTTTCAATGCGCTTTTTGTTGCCATTGACCCAGGCGGTAAAGGCAGTTTCTTCTGCCGCCCTGCGGGCTTTCACGTTAAGCTTTCTGAAAGTTTCATTCATCCCCGTCCATTTTTTCCAGGCATTTGTACTGCCAGAATACTTGCTGGCGTACTGAAGCTGCACTTTAGGATCGGCCAGCATATCCTCCAGCAGAATATTCTGGCGGATGGTCCTCACTTCAATCCCTATGTTATTGGTCAGCTGTTCCTGCCTGTCCACCTCTATTGAGGTCATATAGCGGGTGGTAGTGCCGGGATACCCCAGGGTCATGACAAAATCTCCCTGCCGAACCCCTTTCAGGCTGATGGGCAGGGAATACTTTGCCTTGTAGGGGCGGTTTTCCGGAGCATAGTCTGCAGGCTCGTTGTCCGGACCCGCATAAATGCGGAACATGGAAAAGTCACATGTATGGCGTGGCCACATCCAGTTGTCAGTATCGGCACCGAATTTTCCGATGGAAGACGGCGGAGCGCCAACAAAGCGCACGTCTGTATATACCTTGTAAACAACCATGAAATATTGATTGCCCCCATACATGCTGTACAGGCGTCCGTTAAGCCTGGGATTCTCTTTCCTTACCTTCTCGGCCCACTCACTAACAAGACGGGATTCTGTTGCTGCCCGGCTTTCTTCTGTGGAGCAGGTATCCAGGACTTCCAGCACTTCTTTTGTCACGTCACGCATGCTTTCCATGAAGGTTACCCGCAATCCGGGAGCCGGAATTTCCTCCTCCCTGTTCCTCGCCCAGAATCCATCTTTCAGGTAATTGTGTTCTACACTGCTCAGGGTCTGGATCATACCGTAGCCGCAATGGTGGTTTGTCAGGAGTAACCCGTCCGGAGAAACGACCTCTCCGGTACAGCCACCGCCAAATATGACAATGGCATCTTTCAGACTGGAATGGTTGATGTTGTAAATATCTTCGGCATCAAGCCTTAGGCCGGCATCTTTCATTCCTTTGATGTTCAATTGGTTCAGGAGCGGCAGCAACCACATCCCCTCGTCTGCACGTAAGTTACCGCCCAGTAGCAGCACAGCGCACAGGATAAAACTCAGTTTTTTCATGAATAATATATTTATGTTTTGTGTTTCTTGTTTAACCGGCAAAGGTAGTTATAAATGGCAAGAAAATGATTTCCGGTGATGGACGGTCAGCCCCAAAGCTGCTATGGCAGCCCTGTGCTTTGCGGTGGGATAGCCCTTGTTCTCCCTCCACCCGTATTGGGGAAATTCCCTGTCCAGGGCGGTCATGTGTTCATCGCGAAATGTTTTGGCCAGGACCGAGGCGGCGGCGATGGAGGCAAAACGTCCGTCACCCCTGACAAAGCACTGGTGGGGTATCACCGGGTTCAGCAGCGCTTCCCCGCCGCCGCGATGGTAGGGATAAAAACGGTTCCCGTCCACAAGAATGAATGCAGGTTCGGGGGAAAGCTGGTCCAGCGCCCTGTGCATGGCTGTGATGGAGGCTCTGAGGATGTTCCACCGGTCAATCTCCCCTGCAGAACACCAGGCAACAGCCCAGGAAACGGCTTTTTCCAGGATTACCTTTCGGACCTCCAGGCGTTGTTTTTCAGTCATCATTTTTGAATCCCGCAACAAGGGGTGGCTGAAACCGGGCGGAAGAACAACCGCCGCAGCATATACAGGACCGGCCAATGAGCCCCTGCCTGCCTCATCACATCCGGCCTCCAGTCTGCCAGCCTCAAAATGCGGTAACAAAGGGAAATACATATATACAAAGGTAAAAGAAAAAATTATTACCTTTGTCGCCTTGTAATATCCGGAAAAACAAACAAACAGTTAAATTGAATGAAAACTTATACAACAGAACAAATCCGCAATGTGGTTCTGATGGGGAACACAAAGTCCGGCAAAACCACCCTTGCAGAAGCCATGATGATGGAAGGCAGGGTGATTGACCGCCGTGGAACCGTCGAGGCGAAGAATACCGTGTGCGATAACACAGAAATTGAACAATTGTATCAAAGATCGATTTATCCCACACTGTTCTACACGGAATACGAAGACCACAAACTCAACTTCATAGACACTCCGGGTTCCGACGATTTCATTGGCGGTCTTATTTCTGCATTCAAAGTAGCCGATTCAGGCGTTATGCTGGTCAACGGTCAGCACGGCGTGGAAGTGGGAACAGAAATCTTCTCCCGCTACGCAGAGAAGCATAACATGCCGCTATTCCTGGCGGTCAGCCAGCTGGACCACGAAAAAGCAAACTGGGAAGCCTGCCTGGATTCTTTACATGAAGCTTACGGCAGCAAGGTGTGCCCGCTTCAGTTCCCGGTAGACACGGGTTTGGGGTTCAACGCCTTTGTGGATGTCCTGACCATGAAAATGTACCGTTTTAAAGATGACAGCGGCACACGTGAAGAATTGGATATTCCCGCAGACCTGGCAGATAAGGCAGCAGAACTGCACACACAACTCACAGAGCGCACCGCAGAATCAGACGAAGCCCTGATGGAAGCCTTTTTTGAGAAAGGGGACCTTACCCACGAACAGATCATACAGGGCCTGATCACAGGGTTCCGCAAGTGCGAGATCATGCCCCTGGTTATTGTATCGGGCAAGAAAGACATCGGTGTGAAACGCCTGCTGGAACTCATCACACAAGTTGCCCCCCACCCGGGACTGACCACCAGCAAAACCGTTTCCGGTGAAGAAATACCCTGTGACGTAAATGGCGCACCCTCCCTCTATATTTACAAGACAAGCCAGGAACAACACCTGGGAGACATAGCCTATTTCCGTGTAATGTCGGGCAGGATAACAGAATCCATGGACCTGGTAAACGCCAACAACGGCAGCAAGGAAAGGATTTCGGGTCTCTATGCCGCAGCAGGGAAAAAACGCGAAAAAGTTACAGAACTGCTGGCAGGTGACATGGGCTGCACCGTGAAACTTAAAAACGCCAAGTCAAACCATACGCTCAACGGCAACGGGAAAAGCTGGGAATTTGAACCCATTGCCTTCCCGCCCTCAAAATTCCGTACCGCCATTAAGGCAAAATCAGAAAAGGATGATGAAAAACTGGGCGAGATCCTGAACAAGGCTGCCGCAGAAGATCCCACCATTGTAGTGGAATACTCAAAGGAACTGAGGCAGATCATTCTCAGCGGACAGGGCGAGCACCACATCAATACACTCAAATGGCACATCAACAATACCTACAAAATGGAGGTGGATCTGATCGCCCCGAAAATCCCGTACCGTGAAACCATTACTAAAATGGCCGCTTCGAGCTACCGGCATAAAAAACAATCCGGCGGAGCCGGTCAGTTTGGTGAAGTGCACTTGTTGATTGAGCCCTATATTGAGGGAGCTCCGGAAAACAACCGCTTTAAGGTAGACGGGAAGGACCTGGTGCTCAGCATCAGGGGGCGGGATGAATACACCATGGACTGGGGTGGCAAGCTCATTTATAACAACTGTATCGTAGGCGGATCCATTGACGGACGTTTCATGCCCGCCATTCTTAAAGGAATCATGGAAAAAATGGAAGAAGGCCCACTGACCGGTTCTTATGCCCGCGACATAAAATGTTATGTTTATGACGGGAAGATGCACCCGGTGGATTCCAACGAGATCTCCTTCAAACTGGCAGGACGCAATGCTTTTAAGGATGCTTTCAAAAAGGCTTCGCCCAAGATCATGGAACCCATCTACATGGTAGAAGTAATGGTTCCCTCGGACTGCATGGGCGACGTGATGAGCGACCTGCAAAACCGCCGTGCCCTGATCGAGGGCATGAGCAGTGAAAAGGGATTTCAGATACTCAAGGCAAGGGTGCCGCTGGCCGAGTTGAACAAATATTCCACAACGCTCAGCTCTCTCACCTCGGGCCGTGCCAGCTTTACCATGACATTCCTTGAATATACCCAGGTCCCTGCCGATGTGCAGGAAAGACTCCTCAAAGAATACCAGGAGGAGGAAAAAGACGAATAATCCTTTTTCCGCAACACATGCTAAAAGCGGACTACATAACCAAATCATTCGGCAGCGTGCAGGTTCTCAAGGGAGTTTCCCTGGAAGTAGCACCTGCCGAAGTGGTTTGTATCACCGGGGCCAGCGGTGCCGGGAAGACCACTTTTCTGCAAATCCTGGGAACCCTTTCCCTTCCCGATTCCGGCCAGGTCTGGATTGACGGCACACCTGTCTGTGAATTGAAGAAAGACCAGCTGGCCGATTTCCGCAATCGGCACATAGGCTTTGTTTTCCAGTTCCACCACCTGCTTCCCGAGTTTACTGCCCTGGAAAATGTATGCATACCCGGGTTCATTGCAGGAGACACTACGGAAACGGTCCGGGCAAGGGCAAAGGAACTTCTCGATTTTCTGGGAATGGGCCACCGGATGGAACACAAACCGGCAGAACTGAGCGGGGGAGAACAGCAACGTGTCGCCGTAGCCAGGGCCCTGGTCAACCGGCCCGGGATCCTGCTGGCCGATGAACCTTCCGGGAATCTGGACACGCATAACAAGGAGGAGCTTCACAGGTTGTTTTTCCGTTTGCGTGAAACCTACGGTCAAACCATCATCATGGTTACCCACGACCAGTCACTGGCGGCCCGCAGTGACAGAAGCCTGACCATGCGCGACGGGCTTTTTGTTCAATAACGTGGAACCTTTCCGTTTCAAAAAATTTACACTGTCTCACAGCAGTTCGGCAATGCGCGTCAACACGGACAGCGTGCTGCTGGGAGCCTGGGCCACCGGTCCCTCAAATGAACCGTCCAGGATACTTGATATAGGTACCGGGTGCGGGATCCTGGCCCTGATGATGGCCCAACGTTTTGCCGGTGCCAGGATAGACGCCCTGGAAATAGATGCCTGTGCCGCAGAAGAAGCGGGAGCCAATGTCCTGTCTTCCCCGTGGGCCGGAAGGATTTCCGTCCGTCACGAAGATTTCCGCAAAGCAGTCTTCACACATCCATACGACCTGGTCATCTGCAACCCCCCTTACTTCAGCCAATCACTGGCCAGCCCGGATGCGCGCCGCACCATGGCCCGGCACACCTCCGGCAAAAGCCTGTCGCACCGGGAATTGATAGAGGGCGTGGCTCACCTGTTGGACGGCTATGGCCTTTTTGCCCTGATCCTTCCCGTGAATGCATCTAAAGAGTTCTTTTCCACAGCCGCAGCAACCGGACAGCCCCTGTATCCTCACAGGGTAACGACTGTTTATACCAAAAGGAACAAACCGGCCATAAGGATCCTTGCCCAAATGGGTAAAAACCATGTTCCCGTGGTTCAGGATACGATCGTCATGTACGGGGACAGCGGGCAGGAATACAGCCCGCAGTATGTGTCTCTTGTGCGTGATTTCTATTTATGGGCGTAAGCGCTACCTGGACTTTTCCTGCTGTACTTTTACTTCTATGAACTGGCGTATCATCCGGTTGTTGAAGCGTTCCTCGGCCAGGTAATAACGGGCCACCCGGGCCGCCGGCAGAATTTGCAGGAATTTCTTGTGGTAATCCATCCTGATGGCATTTTCTTCCTGGAAAGAATTTATATAGGAAGCCAGCAACTCTTCAACAGGACCGGACGGTCCTTTGGTTTGTGTGTCCAGAACCAGGACCTCTGCCGCATCCCGGTGATCACCTGCGGCCGTACGGCCTTGTGAAGAGCCGGCAGGTTCGGCCCCTTTTCCCTGCGTCCTGCCATCTTCGGATTTGAACAGGCGGTACATTGCAGCTTTGGTATCGTTGCGTTTGTGTATTACCTCTCCCACCTTGTGGTTCATCTCGTTGTACAGGGGCCAGAACTTCTCGGCTTCTGCCGGGGTCAGCCCTGTCTCCTGGGTAATAAATGCAATTTTTTGAGCCTGAACGGCTTCACGTTCAGCCCTCCGCTCCTGGTCACTTTTGTGCACGCGGTCTTCCTGGGCAAAAGTCCAGAGTGGCATAAGGCACAAGAGCATAACTATAAACGAACGGTTCATGGCATTAGTGTTATTCATTGTTTGTATTGTTTTCAAGATCAGTCAGGTCAAAGTCCGGGTAATTTAAGTAATCAATAAGCTCGTCAAGATCCAGGTCTTTCAGCTCGTAGGTGCTCTCTTCCTGGGGTAAATCGTTCAGAACAAGTTCAGAGATCACGTGGTGGTCCACCCCCCAGTCAGACAATTCACCAATAAGAGAAAATTCCTGGCTTTGTGTTTCAGCCCCCCTGTAGCGATTTGTGATCAACAGCATCAGGGACCCGATTCCAAAAAGGAGCACAAAAGCGGCGGCAAGCTGCATCTGGGGTTTCAACAGGCGTATAAAGCGCTCGAGCCTGCTTTCGGCAACCGGTAGAGAATAGCTGTCCTGTTGTTCTTCAGGAAAAACCTCCGGAGACAGCCTCTTCTGTGCATCAACCGCCTTTTGGGCCCACCGGGCCTCCACCTGCTCAAAATAGCCGGGGGGAACCTCAAACGGATTCTCTTTTAGGTGTGGATTATGTATCGTGTTTTCGCTCATATTTCAATGGTTAGATGGTGTAAGGGAGTAAAAGTTTAAAGCAGCAGTTCTTTGAGGGTTTCTTCCACTTTGGCAGCCGCATGGTGGTAGGAAGCCTTCAAAGCCCCCTCGGATGTGCCCAGGATACGGGACATGTCCTGGTACCGGACCTGGTCAAAATAGCGCATATTAAAAACAAGGCGCTGTTTAGGAGGAAGGCGCAGGATAGCTTTCTGGAGTGCTTTCTGTATCTGGTCCCCGGTGAACAGCGACTGATCTGCATCCAGCCGGTCTTCCAGGGGCATTTGTTTCAGGGATTTGCTTTTTCTAAGGAAAGTCAGCACCTCGTTGGTGGCAATCCGGAAAAGCCAGGTAAAAATTTGCGATTCCCACCGAAATGTGGACAATCCGGTCCAGGCTTTAAGCAGGGTGTTTTGCAGGATGTCATCGGCATCGTCATGCAGAAGCACCATTTTACGGATATGCCAATACAGACGCTGACTGTACTGCTGCACAATCAGGGAGAAAGCGTTTTCATACCGGCCGCTTTCACATAAGGCTTGCAATTCCTTATCTGAGCTCACATACTTTTTTTATAATACCGGCGGTGTTCAGGCCGTAATGGTCCATAAGTCCGCGGGGAGTTCCGCTTTGGCCAAATCCTTCATCCATGGCAACCATCCGCATGGGAACGGGAAGGTGCCGGGCAAGCAGGCCCGAGACAAGTTCACCCAGCCCTCCGGCCACCAGGTGTTCCTCTGCAGTTACCACCGCACCAGTTTTACGGGCAGAATCCAGGATAGCCTTTTCATCCAGGGGTTTGAGGGTGTGAATATTGATCAGCTCGGCCCGTATCCCCTTTTGGGCAAGTGCTACGACAGCTTCCATGGCTTCCCAGACCAGGTGGCCAGTAGCCAGTATGGTCACATCTTCGCCCGGCTGGATCATCCAGGCCTTTCCAATTTCAAACGGGCCATCCAGGGGGCTGAAGTTGGGAACGGACGGCCTTCCAAACCGCAGGTACACCGGGCCGTCCCAGCTGGCAGCTGCCAGTGTGGCAAGGCGGGTCTGGTTGTAATCACAGGGATTGACAACACAGAGGTGCGGAAGGGCCCTGGTCAGGGCAAGGTCTTCCATGGTCTGATGCGTGGCGCCGTCTTCTCCCAGGGTGATGCCTGCATGGGAAGCGGCAATCTTGACATTTGTCTGAGAATAACAGATAGACTGGCGCAACTGGTCGTACACGCGTCCGGTAGCAAACTCGGCGAAAGTTCCCACAAAGGGGATCAGACCGGTAACAGCCATGCCGGCGGCTACGCCCATCATGTTGGCCTCGGCAATACCGCACTGGAAAAAACGCTGCGGGAAGGCAGCGGCAAATTCTTCCATTTTGAGCGAACCGGTAAGGTCGGCACAAAGGGCCACCACGGCCGGATTCCGGCTTCCCAGTTCAAAAAGTCCGGCACCAAAGCCGGAACGGGTATCTTTATTTCCTGTATTTGTCATCATGGCGTATCTGTTAAAAATCTCCCAGTGTTTCAGGCAATTGGACCAAAGCCAGGGCTTCCTGCTCTGCAGACGGGGCTTTTCCGTGCCAGGCGTGGGAACCGGTCATGAAATCCACTCCCTGCCCCATATTGGTGTGCATCAGGATCATCATGGGTTTGCTTCTGGGTTTGAGCGATTCCCTGAACGCTTCCCTTATGGCATCAAGGTTGTGACCGTCACATTCCAGGACCTGCCAGCCAAAAGCCTGCCACTTGGCAACCAGGTCTCCCAGCCCTGCAATCTTATTCACAGGCCCGTCGATTTGTTGCCGGTTCCAGTCAGTAAGCGCCGTAAGGTTCCCAATCTTGTTATGTGCCGCAAACAGGGCGGCTTCCCAGACCTGGCCTTCTTCGCTTTCGCCGTCTCCCATCAGGACATAGACTTTGTGAGGGTCTCCGGTCAGTTGCTTGCTGAGCGCGGCACCGCATGCCACAGAGAGTCCCTGGCCCAGCGATCCGCTGGCCACATGAACCCCGGGCAATCCATACTCAACACTGGGATGACCCTGCAGGCGGGAACCGAACTTGCGGAAAGAGGCCAGTTCCTGAACGGGAAAATAACCCATGCGTGCAAGCAGGCTGTAAAACAACGGCGAGATATGCCCTATGGACAGGAAGAACATATCCATGTCCTTTCCGTGGCGTTTCCATTGTTGCGGGTTTTGTTCCAGGAATTCCGCAAAAAGTACTGTCATAAAATCGGCGCTGCTCAGAGAACCTCCCGGATGGCCGCTTTTTGCTGCCGTTACCATCCGGATAATGTCCCTGCGGATCTGTGCTATGATATCTGTAACAGGGTAAGGAATTGTGTGGTTCATGCTGTCCTTGTTTTGATTAACTTACAAAGATAAAAATTATATTTACCTTTGACCCGCCTATGAAAAACATAAGGAATTTCTGCATTATTGCCCATATAGATCACGGGAAAAGCACCCTGGCCGACCGGCTGCTGGAACTGACCCATACCGTGGAGCAACGCGACATGGAAGCGCAGGTCCTGGACAATATGGACCTGGAAAGGGAAAAGGGAATTACCATAAAGTCCCATGCCATACAGTTGGATTACCGGCGCAACGACGAAGATTATGTATTGAACCTGCTGGATACTCCGGGACACGTGGATTTTTCCTATGAAGTCTCCCGGGCCATTGCCTCCTGCGAAGGGGCCCTGCTGGTGGTAGATGCCACCCAGGGGGTACAGGCACAGACCATATCCAACCTGTACCTGGCTATTGCCCACAGCCTTGAGATCATCCCTGTCCTGAATAAGATTGACATGGAATCTGCCATGATAGAAGTTGTTCAGGATCAAATCGTTGATCTGCTTGGGTGCAAGCCGGAAGAGATCCTGCACATCAGCGCACGTACCGGGGAAGGGGTCCCGCAGGTGCTGGAAGCCATCGTGGAGCGCATCCCTTCGCCAGGGGGAGATCCCCAGGCCCCGCTCCAGGCACTCATATTTGATTCGGTATTCAATTCCTTTCGCGGGATCATAGCCTATTTCAGGGTTATGAACGGGACTTTGGCACAGGGAGACAGGGTCAAGTTTTTCAATACGGGAAAAGTTTACGATGCAGACGAGGTGGGGATCCTGAAGATGAAGATGATTCCGCGGAAGGAAATCCGTACCGGCGATGTGGGCTATATTATTTCAGGCATCAAGACCGTTTCCGAAGTAAAGGTGGGTGACACCATCACTCATGTGGCCCGCCCCTGCCAGAAAGCCATTGCAGGTTTTGAAGAAGTAAAGCCCATGGTATTTGCCGGATTGTACCCGGTGGATACAGACGGATACGAAGACCTGAGGACGGCCCTTGAAAAGCTGCAACTCAACGATGCCTCGCTAACCTTTGAACCGGAATCATCCCTGGCCCTGGGATTTGGATTTCGGTGCGGATTCCTGGGACTGTTGCATATGGAGATTGTTCAGGAAAGACTGTTCCGTGAATTTGACTGCGACGTAATCACCACCGTGCCCAACGTATCCTACAAGGTGTACACCACCCAGGGAAACGTGGCCGATGTACACAACCCTTCCGGCCTGCCACCGGTTACACTCATAGACTATATAGAAGAACCCTACATCAAGGCACAGGTGATCTCCAAGTCGGAATACTTTGGGGCCATCATGAAACTCTGCCTGGACAAACGCGGGATACTGGCCAACCAGCATTTTTTAACAGCAGACAGGGTTGAGCTTACCTTCAAAATGCCGCTATCAGAGATCGTTTTTGATTTTTACGACAAGCTGAAAAGCGTTTCCCGTGGATACGCCTCCTTTGATTACCATATTATAGGACATGAACGTGCCGACCTGGTAAAACTGGACATTCTGCTGAACGGCGAACCGGTTGATGCCCTTTCCAGCCTGATCTACCGTGGTCATTCCTATGATTTCGGGAGGAAAATGTGTGAAAAACTGAAGGAACTTATCCCCAGGCAACAGTTCGACATAGCTATACAGGCCGCCATCGGGGCCAAGATCATTGCCCGCGAAACCGTCAAGGCGGTTCGAAAAGACGTGACTGCAAAATGCTACGGGGGTGACATCACCCGCAAGCGTAAACTCCTTGAGAAACAAAAGAAAGGCAAACGCCGCATGCGCCAGATAGGTAATGTGGAGGTCCCGCAATCAGCTTTCATGGCCGTCCTGAAACTGGACTAGCGTACGAGCAGCCACCACAAAGAACCGGGAGCCTCTGCTTAAAGAAAAAAGCTCCCGGTTCTTTGTGGTGACTGCTCTTTATTCGCAGGTATACAATTCTCTGATGGCGGCTTTTACCTTGCGGTTCATTCTGCTAAAGCAGGGGGCGGCTAACAGAATTAGAACAGAGGCACCAAAACTGACACCCACACAAAATCCCTTAAAGAAATCAACGACCGGGATCGGGTCCGCGTGCTCCAGGCTAAAGATGGCTACCAGGCACAGGGCAATGACCACAACAAAGATATGTTTGAGTTTGTTGAAAAAATCCTGGATCTTAAGTAAATGTGTCAGTTCGTATAATGGCCTTTTTCCCTGATCAAACTTGCATTCTTCTGTTTTACAACGCAGGTATATCCAGTTGATGCATTCTCCCACAACCTCTATACCGGTTTCCTGTAGAAAGTCAAGATACGATTTACTTTCCGGGGAATGCGGGTCTTTCTCCAGCAATTCCAGCCTGTAGGTATACTCGCCGGGAGTTCCTGTTTCAAAAACATATTTTCTGAAACCTGTCTGGGTGAGCATCCAGCCCGCCAGGGCCATTTCATTGATCCAGGCTTCTTCTTTTTCGTATTCCCATAAGAAGAAGATTTTCCGTACTGTTTTTTTCATTATAGTATATCAGTTTTGTTTATGATCTTTTCTCCGTTTGCCACAAGTTCATGCAGCCTGTTCAATTCAGCCCGTGCCACCTGTTTGCCTGTGTCTGTTATCACGTATTCCTTACGACGGCTGTCTTCTTCTCCTGGAAGCGCTTTGATCCAGCCTTTATCCAACATGGAGGAAATGGCTCCGTAAAGCGTGCCGGCCGACAGCACAAGACGGCCACCGGTCATGCTTTTTGTTTCCTGCATGATCCCATACCCGTGAAGGGGTGTATGCAAAGCCAGTAATGTGTAAAATACGGCTTCGGTCAATACGATGTTTTCATTTGGATTCATAACGATTAGTATCAAGTATTCTGTCTGCCGTTATATCGGAAGACGATACAAAGATAGACGATATAATTCATATATCCAAATATCAAGTGAAATTTCAATGCACCGTACACCACAAGGCCTAGGAGCTTTTTGGGTTAAGCCGAGGCTCTCCGTTCCTTGTGGTGTCAGTGACAGAGATGAGTGCCTCGCACACATTGTTCTTTAGCCTGTTATTCAATGTATTATGCAATTTGCACCCCCGGGGGTATGAATTGTGTAAGTGGCTGATAATGAGTCAAACGAATCAAGTGTGCGAGGCAGCCATTTCAGACCGCGGCAGCAGCACCCGCCAGACAAGAGGTTCCACCTCGTTTGGTTCCCTGCTGAATTCCATCCACAAAAACACCCCTTTTTATGTACGGAATGTCTTACTCCTGAAAATAGTTGACTTAAGTCAGGTTATCCCTGGATTTAGTTTACCAACAAAGTCTTAATCCTTTTTGGAGTTGGTATTGACAGGGAGGTGGTAAGTAGCCGAAACTCCAGTTATGATTTTAACACACACAATAACAGCCACATGCGGGCTTTTATGATATAACAGCAACTTACCACCTCCCCCCAAAATCACGGAAAAACCGCAAAAACAGGGGGAGGTGGTAAGTCGTGAAAAACGTGAACACGCTTATAACGCACACACAAACAGATTGTTATGTGTTTTTATAACATGGTTGTTACTTACTACCTCCCTGCAAAATCGCTGAAATCCAGGGAGGTGGTAAGTTGTCAAAATGGTGTTAAAGCCTATAACACACACAATAATAGCGGTTTAAGGGTTTTTGCTAAAAACCGTCACTTACCACCTTCCACAAAGCAACCAGGAATAATGATAGGTGCTGCTGCGCAGCATATTACAAGCGCCAAAGGCCTTTGGCGCACCACTTTGAAAGACCACAGCGTGGTTGTTAAGGCAGCAATACGCATAAACTGCAAGGTCGCTTGAGTGTTAAGAACGGAGTGCCTCGGCTTAAAAGTAAAAGCACTCCGTTCTTAACACTCAGGCGACCGTCTGCAGGGAAGGTGGGAACCACGGCTTAAAAAAAAGAGACTGACCAGTCGGTCAGTCTCTCCTCTGTAAGGTGTGAGGTTAAGTGGGTTTTTAACGGTATTTTGCAAATTCAATGTCTTTTGCAGCTCTTTCGGCCAGTGCGGGAACTTTGTTGATTTTCTCCATCAGCTCGTTGACCTTTGAGGTTTGTCCCCTGCGGGCTGCGATCACAGCTTTTACATAAGTGGTCTTCATGCAGGTACATTCTGAAAGGGCATCCTCGGCTTTATCCAGGTTGCCGTTGAGCAATTGTGCCAGGGCAGCGTTCATGTGTTTTTGGCCGTCCAGTTTGGCAAGGGCCTCTTTGTATTTGCCATTGAGGATATCCAGTGCACCCTGGTTGGTTTTTGCGGTGGAGCATCCTGATTTTGCAAAGAATTCAGCGGCTTTGCCATAGTTGCCTTTGCGCATTTCAATAACACCCAGGTTGTTGGCTACCACAGGATTGGAGGCGTCGCATTTGGCCAGGGTCGAGGCGGCTTCGTTTACCTTGTTGCCATTGAGGTAGGCTACCGCCAAATTGTTTTGACCTCTTGAAGAGCCGTATTTCTCAGCAGCCTTCTTGTACAAGGCGATCTTGGTGTCATTGTCTTTGATGAGGGTGGCAGCGTACAGCAGGGCCTCTTCATTCAGGGCATCAATATTGGTTGATGCCATCTCTTTCAGTTCTTCATCGGAGTAATTGGTGAATTCAATATTGGCGATCAGCCTTGCGCGACGCAGCTCGGGCAGCACTTTTTCTTCCAGCGTTTTATAAACGGCAGACATATTGCGGATCTCACGTTCGCGGATCACGGGATCTGAGTACATGGAAAGAACCCTGAGGATAAGCTCTTTGTCACCCAGATCGCTCTTGCCAACCAGTTCCTGGAATCCGGCCCAGTCTTCCCCTTTGGTTTTCAGATTGAGCGGACCTTCTGTTTCGATTTTTTGGGTCAGTTTCTGGAAAGCCTTTTCGGCGCTTTTCATACGGTTCTCGGAAAGTTTTTCGTTGAAATCTATCGGACCTTCAGGAGACGCATAGGCGACAATATCGGTTCCCGTAACAGTCCTTCTTTCATCGGCCGGAAGGTTTTTCAGGAAATTCTGGAATTCCTTGATCTCCCCCTTGGTAAGCTCGCGGGCGCGAACCTGGGCAGAGTTCTTGGCATACAAGATATTGACTTCTTCTGCTTCTTTTATGATCTTCTGGTAATTGTCGGGCATCAGGACAGGTTCTCCGTGGAGTTCCACCCATTTGTAAGTGATGTTGGCTCCGTCTGCAATTTTGTATGCCCCGGGAAGAGCCCAAACATCGTCTTTATACAGGACGGCGCCGCGCAGTTCCAGATGGGATTTCGCCATCCCCTTAACATAATCAAACTGGAGCTTGTGTTGGATTTCATCTCCTGCCACAGGGATAACATTGTAGTTGTCCAGGACTTTTTCTCCCTGAAGCTTCAGCGCCGGGGCAGCCACCTCACCGCCTTCGTATACCAATACGGGTGTGATTTCCAGCATTGCTTTGGGATGGAAATAACCTTCGGGGAATTTTAAGGTATAAGTCACATCAATTTTATCGGCGACAACTTCAAGAATTTGGGGATTACATGATTTTTCAACGTCATCGGCGTATTTAACCATGTCTTTTGGGTTGTTACAAGCCATAAGCATAATACCAAAAACGGCAATGCCCAGATAGCGCAATAAAGATTTTTTCATAACAAGTAGTTTATTATTTGGTATTTCTAAAGTTTGACTTTGATTTAACACAACTGGTTTAGCTTACAAATATAGTACAAAATTTATATCTTTGCAAAGATGGATGTTACAGCAATTAAACAGCGATTTGAAATAATAGGGACCAGTCCCCTGCTTGACCGGGCTCTTGATATAGCAGCCCAGGTGGCTGCTACCGACCTGTCCGTTCTGGTAACAGGAGAAACGGGAGTGGGTAAGGAATTTATCCCAAAGATCATACACACCAACAGTGTCCGCAAACACGGCCATTATTTTGCCGTTAACTGCGGCGCGATCCCGGAAGGCACCATAGATTCAGAGTTGTTCGGTCACCTTAAGGGATCTTTCACCGGAGCCCATGAAGACCGCAAAGGGTATTTTGAGGTGGCCGACGGGGGAACGCTTTTCCTGGACGAGGTGGCCGAATTGCCGCTTTCCACCCAGGTGCGCCTGTTGCGCGCCCTGGAAACAGGAGAATTCATCAGGGTGGGTTCTTCCAAAGTCCAGAAAACGGACGTGCGGGTGATTGCCGCCACCAACGTGAACCTGTCCCATGCCATCAAGTCGGGCAAATTCCGGGAAGACCTTTACTACAGGCTGAATACGGTCCCCATACTGGTTCCCCCGCTACGGGAAAGGCCACAGGACATCCACTTGCTGTTCCGCAAATTTGCAGCAGACTTTGCAGAAAAATACAAGATGCCGGTCATCCGCCTTGCCGAGGATGCCCAAAACATGCTGGAGCATTACCGCTGGCCCGGGAACATACGCCAGCTCAAAAATGTGGCTGAACAGCTTAGCGTCCTGGAACAAACGCGACTGGTCACAGCCCAGGCCCTGGCTCGCTACCTGCCGGCCGACAGCCCCCTTCACCTGCCGGTGGTATATGGTCCCGAGAAAAAAGCAGGGGACGATTTCCTTTCAGAAAGGGACATCCTGTACAAAATCCTTTTCCAGCTTCGTGCAGAGATGGATGAGTTGAAACAGCAACTTCGAAACATGACGGATCACGAGCCCCTGGGTGGGCACCCGCAGGGAACCATGCTGGCCCATCCGGCAGAGGAGCCCGTTGCAGCGGACGAAGTCACGGAAGGGGAGCTCCTTCCGCTGGAAACTGTTGAAGAAAGCCAGGACCTTTCGCTCAACACACTTGAAAAGGAATTGATAGTGAAGGTCTTGCAGAAAAATAAAGGCCACCGCAAATCCACAGCCAAAGAACTGGGCATTGCAGAGCGGACCCTGTACCGGAAAATTAAAGAATACGGAATCGAATAATGAGAAAGATTGGATCTCACACGGGGCGCATCCTTGCCTTGCTTACGCCGTTGTTGCTTACCCAGTGCTGGTGGTATTCCTTTTCTGGCACTTCCATTCATCCCCAGGCAGAGACCATAAGTGTTGCCTATATCGAAAACAGGGCAGAACGCATCAATCCCTCTCTGAGCAACACCCTGACCGAGGCGCTTATGGACAAATACACCAAACTCACCCGGCTTTCTGTCATATCGGAAGAGGGTGATTATGCCGTTTCGGGAGAGATCACCGGCTATGCCATCGCGCCCATGGCCGTCACTACGGACGAAGTGGCCTCCATGACCCGTCTGACCGTTACCGTCAGGATTGTGTTTGTTAACAAACTTGACCCTTCCGAAAATTTTGACAAGAACTTTTCTTCCTACGAAGACTATGATTCCTCCATCTCTTTTGATGCAGCCGAGGGTGGCCTGGTAGACACCATAGTGGAAAAGATTGTGGAAGAAATATTCAATGCAACCGTTGCCAACTGGTAAATAATAAAAACAAATGAACGCCTCTGCCTTTTATGGGAAATACCTGAATGCCTCGTCGCAGGAACTGGCACAAAACGGCGCCATTCTACAGGATCTGGTACGAAGGTATCCCTGGTTCTCCCTGGGGCGCCTGTTGCTTTTCAAATCGCTCTGTGGCCTGGGAAGTGAAGCCAGCCTTTCGGAATCAGAAAAGACAGCATTATATGTTTATTCCCGGAGCAAACCCTACTTCATCCTGCAGGAGAGCTTGCGGGCAGAAGAGAAACAGGCCGAGAATGAATTTTTCACCCTGGACCTGTCGCAGGAAATTGAAAAAGAAGAAACCGGGCCGGACACCACAACCGGGAAGCAGGAAGGAAGCAGCACAGCGGAATATATCCTGGAGCCGCCCCGGGAACGCACCTTTTATCCGGGAGCAGACTATTTTGGAAAAACAGATATGGCCACCCTGGAACTGGACGTTAACGTTCCCATTGACAGGTTCATCAGTGAAAAGCCGCGATTTATCCAGATGCTGGCTCGTACGGGGGAAAACATAGATACGCAGGAACAGGACACCCCGCCGATACTGTCCGATGATGATTTTGTGACAGAAACCCTTGCAAGGATCTATGCAGAACAGGGTTACCACAAACTGGCCATCGCCAGCTACGGGAAACTTATTTTGCTATATCCGGAAAAAAGCGCTTACTTTGCGTCCCTTGTTCAAGAAATAAAGCAAAAAACAAATAATTAAACATGTATACAGCAACCGCCATTCTCATAGTAATTGCAAGCATATTGCTGACCCTTGTCGTCTTGGTACAAAACTCGAAAGGAGGCGGGCTGGCAGCCAATTTTGCCACAGGTAATACAACCTTTGGCGTACGTCAGACAGCCGACTTCCTGGAAAAGGCCACCTGGACACTGGCCATAGTCATTCTGGTACTTTGTCTTCTGGGGACCACGTTTATCTCTACAGGCAAGAATAAGAAAGCCTCCGATCTGGAACAGCGTCTGGAGCAGACCCAGCAACCAACCGGGATGCCCCAGTTCCCCACAGGAACACAGGACACCCCGCTGATCCCCACAGAATAAAAAAGAATCCGGTCATTCAGACCGGATAAGATTCACTTTTTTCGAACGTGATACGCCAAACTCATGATAAATGGGTTTGCGTACTATGATTACCTGCTTGGAAGGAACGTAGATCTTCAGTGATCCGGTATTGCCTTCCCAGGGCTTCTCCCTGTTAGCCTGGAAAGCAGGCACGGACATCACATTCCCTTCCAGATTGATGGCCGGTTTTAAGGCTTCTGCATCTTGTTGGGCCATGTACTGGGAACGTCCGAAGGAGTGCGAGCCGACCAGTACGCCGGACATCTCGCTTTCCGACTGCCTGACAATGGTTATGGGCGGGAAAGCCACCAGGTCCAGGTCATCGCGTTCCCCTTCAAACCATCCAAGCCGGTAATAGGAATTGTCTGCCTTTAGCCAATAGCGGTCAAACATAAAGTCTTCTTCCGACACCAGGTCAATGTAGAGGGTATCCGAAGTAAGCTCCAGAGGTACGGTTTCCTCAAAATGGGCATTGTGGCGGAAATTCCCGGCACCATGCGCCCCGGTGATGAGCAGACCCACCACAGAAGCCAGCCAGAGAAAAAACAACGTGGAACCAATCCATTTATGTCCCCTGATATTGAAAACAAGGACCGATCCCAGGTGAATGAATCCCAATACCGGGATCACAAGAGCCCCCATGAGAAAGATCTTGAACCAAAGCATGTTCTCGGGGAAAGCGAACAAATCCAAAAGTGCCGTGGGGAAAAAATTGAAAGCAAACCCCGTGGCAGAAAAAGCCACCACAAGACCTATCAGCACGGCAGAACTGGTAACCAGGAAAAACAAGCCAACCAAAACGGCTATCACACGGCCCAGGGTGCCAAGGATCCTGTTTCTCTCTGCCGAAGCCGGCTTCGGTTCATAGGAATACCGCCGGGCTCCCGAGGGCCTGGGGCGGGAACGTTGCACACCCTTTGCCGAGAGAGGCTCTCCGCGCATGGCGTATTTCTCTTCCACCGTATGTGCGGCCGGGATGATGATCCACATGACTACGTAAGCCACTACAAAGATCCAGGGGAAATTGAATATGAAACCGCCCCAGTTCCTGAAATTGACGGACCAGTGGATGATGGAGGGAAGGAAAAACAACACCGCATAAATCAAGCGTACCAGGACTACTTCAATATTGAAATAGGCTGCAAGCCCGGAACAGACACCGCACAGGATCTTGTGGTCCACGTCGCGGTACAGTTTTTTAGGCGGCCTGGGTTCGCCCCTGAAGGTTCCGGTGCCCGGAGCGGGTTCTTCTCCCTCTTCTTCAATCACTTCTACAGGACCCATAATTTCCAGGATATTGTCGATATCGGCTTTGGAGACAACACGGCCATCCATTCCGGTACGTTCAGCCAGCAGTTCGGCTATGCGTTCCTCAATCCCGTCCACAATCTCCGAACCGCCTTCCCTGCCCGAATAATACCGCCGCAAGTGGTCCAGGTACACTTTCAGGACACTGTAGGCGTCCTCAGCAAGGGTAAAGGGCATTTTATTAATGCTAACTTTGATCACTTTTTTCATTTTCTCAGGATATCAAGAGTTTCCACGATTTCTTTCCATGCTTTGTCCATTTCCTGCAATACGTCCCGTCCTTTATTGGTAAGCGAATAGTATTTCCGGGGAGGTCCCTGGGTGGATTCTTCCCAGCGGTAGGTGAGCAATCCCTGGTTTTTCTGCCGGGTAAGCAAGGGATACAGGGTCCCTTCCACTACAATGATGCGGGCATCTTTCAACTTGTTTATCAGTTCAGATGCATAGGCATCGTTCTTGTCCAGCACGCTCAGGATGCAATATTCCAGCACTCCCTTGCGCATCTGCGACTTGATGTTGTCAATATTATTTTCATTCATAACGGCAATTTTTTAATTTATAAGGTTTTTAGCGGCGTTCGCCAAACCGGCGCAGATTTTCTGCCGTAACGGGAAGTCCCCGCATTTCCAGTTTTTCAGAAGCAGTGCGTGCAAGGGGAACTGCTATCCATAAAATAATGTAAATCCAGAATCCCGCGCTGCCAAGGAAAAAGGAAGCAACAGCCAGGACACGCATAAGTACCGGATCACAGTTGAAGTAGGCCGCCAAACCGCTGCACACACCTCCGATCATGGAGTCATCTGGGTCTCTGTACAGACGTTTGCGGGGCTTTTCTCCCAGGCCGTCATAGCGTTCGTAGCCGGCATACCCGTTGCGCCGTTTGGCTCTGCGGGTTGTTTCCCCCGGTTCCGCCTCGTCCCTGGAATCATTAGCATAGCCCAGCTGCCGGATTACGCGTTCCACAATCGCCAGAGTGACCACTTCACTTTTCTCTTTTGTATAGTCATAGAAAAGTTCAGCAATCCGCGCTTCCACATCTTCCATGACTTCGCCGGCTTCTGTGCTGTCCATTTCACTGCGGAAGCGTTCCAGGTAGAGGTCCAGCCTCTGATAGGCATCTTCCTCAATAGTAAAACTGCTTCCGCCAATTCCAACATTCATGACTTTTTTCATAGTTTAAACCTTTTATAAGGGTGTTATTAGATTATTATGCCGCAAAGATATATAAAAATATTGATACCTTGTATCGCAAGGTACTAAAATAAATAAAAAAACAGAAAAAAGTGCAGATAGTACTATCTTTGTAATAATGGAAAGTATAAAAGAGATATTCAAAATAGGGAACGGCCCTTCCAGTTCCCACACCATGGCTCCGCGCCGGGCAGCCCTGGATTTTGCAGCCCGGAATCCGCAGGCAGCCGGCTTTTCGGTGACCCTGTACGGAAGTCTGGCCGCTACTGGCAAAGGCCACTTTACAGATAAAGCGCTGGAAAGTGCTTTCCAGCCCAAACCCGTGGAGATAATCTGGAATCATGTAACCGTCCTTAAACAGCATCCCAACGGGATGGAATTCAGGGCACTGGACAGTAGCGGCCAGGTTCTGGACACGTGGCTTACCTTCAGCATTGGGGGTGGCGATATTTCCGATACCGGGAAAAGAACTTCGCGCCATGTCATTTACCCGCTCAACAAGATGGCCCGAATCCTGCAGTTTTGCCAGGAAAAGGGGCTCCACTTCTGGGAATATGTGGCATTGTACGAGGAAGAAGACATCTGGGATTACCTGGAACATGTGTGGCATACCATGGAGAACGCCATTCACAGGGGGCTTGAGAACGAAGGGGTTCTTCCCGGACCGCTGCACCTTGCCCGCCGTGCTGCATCCTATTATATAAAGGCGCAGGGATACACCGGCTCCATGCAGCGCAGGGCGCTCGCCTTTTCCTATGCACTGGCCGTATCTGAGGAAAACGCCTCGGGATCTGTTGTGGTAACGGCTCCCACCTGCGGCAGTTGCGGGGTCGTCCCCTCTGTGATGTACCTGAATAAAACATGCTATAATTTTTCAGATAAAAGAATATTACGTGCCCTGGCCACCGCGGGGCTCATAGGCTCGCTCATAAAATCCAACGCTTCCATTTCGGGGGCCGAGGTGGGGTGCCAGGGAGAGATAGGCTCGGCTTGTTCCATGTCCGCGGCAGCGGCCGTGCAACTTTTCGGTGGCAGCATTGCCCAGGCCGAATACGCAGCCAGCATGGGCATGGAACACTTCCTTGGACTGACCTGTGATCCGGTCTGCGGCCTGGTCCAGATCCCCTGCATAGAAAGAAATGCCTTTGCAGCCACAAGGGCCATTGACGCCAATATGTACGCGCTGCTTTCCGACGGAACCCACCGGATACACTTTGATACGGTCATAGAGGTCATGAAACGCACCGGTCACGATTTGCCTTCTTTGTATAAAGAAACATCGGAAGGAGGTCTGGCTGTAGTGTCAAATAAATGATTTTTGTTAATTTTACGACGAATTACCCTGGTATAAACTTATAAACATTATGATTCAAACAATTACAGACGACAATTTCAATATGGTCGTATTACAGTCAGCCATTCCCGTTTTGGTTGACTTCTGGGCCGCCTGGTGCGGACCCTGTCGTCAGATCGCCCCTGTTGTAGAGGAAATCTCCAATGAAACAGAAGGTTCGGTCCTGGTTTGCAAATGCGATGTAGACACGGCAACCGGGGTCACAGCCCGGTACATGATCCGCAGCATACCCACCCTGCTGTTTTTCAAAAACGGGGAACTGGTGCATAAAATCGTAGGAGCGACGAACAAACAGACCATTCAGGAAAAATTGAAAACACTATCCAATGAATAATATGAAAAAACACCTGATCGCAATCACGCTTATGCTTTGCATAAGTTCTGCCGCCCTGGCACAAGGGAGTTTTGTTGTAAAGGCAGGGCTTAATTTCAACAAGTTGCAGGATATCCAGATAGATAATCTGAAGCAATCCTGGAATTCCCAGACCGGATTTCATGCCGGGATTGGCTGGCAGTACAGAATTCCTGTCGTTGGACTTGCTTTCCAGCCGGAAATCCTTTACAGCCGGGTACGGACAGGCCTGCTGGGAGAGGTGGGAGAATCTTCCTACGATGGGTTCAGGATAGATTATATTGACATCCCCCTTAACATACAATGGGGTATCAACATCCTTTTCCTGAGGCCTTACATCTTTGCTGCTCCTTATCTAAGGTATGCCATTGCCAAAGGGGACCTGTTGGCGCAGGTAGAGTGGCAGGACCTGAACCGCCTGGACTACGGGCTGAGCCTTGGAGCCGGGCTGGAGATATGGAAATTCCAGATATCGGGCAAATACAATTGGAGCTTCGGTCAATTGGCCCCGGGAGGCTCGCTCCATATTGACTCCGATGACTGGAAACTGGAAGATTCCAATATGAGGGGATTTGAACTTTCCGTTGCCTTCCTCTTCTGAAAATAATGTATGAACTTGGTTGGATCAGGCAGTCTTTAGGACCGGACTGGAAAGCTTTTGAAAACATCCTGAAGGCTGCCCTTGATTCTCCATACGCACTGCTTTCCAATATAGATTCCTACCTTCTGAAAAAGCCCGGCAAACAACTCAGGCCGGTGCTTGCCTTGTGCGCTGCCAGGATATGCGGTACCCCGGGCCCGTTGAGCCATGCGGTGGCGGCCATTGCCGAGATGATCCACACCGCCTCGCTCCTTCACGACGATGTGGCGGACAACGCCGATATGCGCAGGGGAACACTGAGTGTGCAAAAGCAATATGGACCCAGGGCTTCCATTCTTATGGGGGATTACTGGTTTGCGCGTGCTTTCCGCACTTTGCTGCAATACGAAGGGACGCACCTGCTTCCCCTGTACGCAGATGCCATCCAGGCTTTGAGCGAAGGGGAGATGCTGCAGCTGGAAAAATCCCGTACCCTGGACCTGTCGTTAAAAGACTATTATACCATATGTAAAAACAAGACAGCCTCACTTTTCCATGCCGCCATGGTTTCGGGAGCCCTGTCAGTTCGCGGGTCAGAGGTTTCCTCTGCTTACCGTCCTGTTTTCGAAAAAGCGGCTTATCACATGGGAATGGCATTCCAGATACGGGACGACATGATGGACTACCAACCCGCGGCCAATGTGGGAAAACCTTATTACAAGGATATCGCCGAATCAAAGATCACCCTGCCCCTGCTCGGGGCCCTGTCCAATGGCGGGGACAGTCAGAACCGCCCCCGGGTGGCATCATGGATCCGCCAGCTGGAACAGGGAGACCGTTCGGCCCTGGATCAGATCATGGGATTTGTAGACAAGTATCAGGGGCTGGAATTTGCTGCCGGGGTGTTGCATCATCATCAGATTCAGGCTAAGGAGCAAATCAGCCGCCTGCCGGGCTCTCCGTGGCAGGAAGCCCTGTTGAAAATTGCAGGTATGTGATGGGCTTCCCTTCCCTCAGGAACATCTCTTCATAAAAGGTTTTCACTTCCAGCACCATATCCGGGACTTTCCTGTGGCGGTATATATCGTTATCTGCCTCCAGTAATTTAAAATCCGGACGGCTTTCAACAATTTCCCGTGTATAGTCGTGCAGCGGCCTGTTGTCTGTTTTAAGGTGGATAATTGCCCCGGGACGGAGGAATTTAAGGTAACGTTCCAGGAACCGGGGCGCAGTGAGCCGTTTGTTTTCTTTTCTTGGTTGAGGGTCCGGGAAAGTGATCCAGATACCCGAGACCTCTCCCGGCGCAAAAAAGCTGTCTATCAATTCTATCCTGGTCCGGATAAAAGCAACATGCGCCAGCTTTTCCTCAAGGGCCGTCTTCGCCCCCCGCCACAGGCGGGCCCCCTTTATGTCAACGCCTATGTAATTCTGTTGCCTGTCACCCCTGGCCATCGCAAGGGTATATTCACCCTTGCCGCAGCCCAGTTCCAGGATAATGGGATTGTTGTTGCCAAACACTTCCCTGGCCCAGAATCCCTTCAGGGGATGGTCTTTCCCGAGCACCTGGGAATAAGGCGCCTCATACAGGTTGGCAAAATTTTTATTTTCCTCGAAACGGCGCAGTTTATCTTTTCCCATACCCGTGTTTTTTTATGAGCAAACCAATCATGGCAACGCCAGACAGGGTTTGCTGCTGCATGTTGTGAGACAAACGCCAGGTACAGGAAGGGGTTTTCACAGAAAAACCTGTTGTATCCAATGCAAAACGGTAGTCTGTGAAAAGTCCCGAAGAGATTGCCTCCTGCCCAACCAGCGACAGCCAGAGGGTGTCTCTTTTTCCGTGCCGGGTCAAGGAAACACTCAGGTAGGAATCCTTGTACCCTGCAGTCAGCCTCAGGTCCAGAAAGGCGTCGTACCGGGCGTTTGTATCGGGTATGGGAAGTGTCAGATCCAGGATATTGGATTGTTCCCATGTCCCCCCGGGAAGAGTCAGTTGAACCTGGCTTGAGGACGGTGCATCACAGGATGAGATGATCAGGAATACTCCCCCCGTAAGGAAGGAGAGCAACCTATTGTTTTTGGGGACCATTCTTTTTGAGGTTGTTTTTCCGGCGCTTATTCTTAGTCCTGTTGTCAAAACGTGTAATGCTTTCCTCTCCCGCTGCAGAACGGAATCCGTTCTGTTCCCCGTTGTTCTTTGGCTTTTCACGCAGGGGAGGCACTTTTTTGCCCTGGCTGTTATCCCGGATCATTTCTTTAACCCGGACTGCCTGAACGGGGATCATATTGGTCATGCTGTTCTGTTCATAACTGAACCACATGGTTCCCTTGAGCACATCGGTCTTTACCAGGTATACGGGGCCATCTTCCGTTTCTATGGGCTGGTTGACGGCCGGAATATCCTTTTGGGCATTCATGTAAACAGGCGTTTCGTAATCTATGCAGCATTTGAGTTTGGAACACTGGCCTGCCAGTTTCTGAGGATTCAGCGAAAGGTCCTGGATCCTTGCCGCCTGTGTTGTGACAGAAGTGAAATCGGCCATCCAGCGGCTGCAGCAAAGTTCCTGCCCGCAAACGCCCTGGCCTCCAATCAGGCCGGCTTCCTGCCTGGCGCCGAACTGTCTCATTTCAATCCGGATACAGAATTCAGAGGCAAAAAGTTTAATAAGGCGCCTGAAATCCACCCGCTCATCGGCTATATAATAAAAAATGGCCTTGGTCCCGTCTCCCTGGAATTCAACATCCCCGATTTTCATCTGCAGTCCCTCGGCAGAGGCTATCTGCCGCGCACGGATCATTACCTGGTGTTCCCGGGCTATGGCTTCCTGCCACTTTTCCAGGTCCAGTAGCTTGGCTTTCCGGTATATTTTCTTGAATTCGTATGTTTCAGGGTTGATCTTGTGCCGTTTCATCTGCTTGAGCACAAGCGGCCCGGCCAGGTTTATGAAACCTATGTCATGGCCCGTAGTCGCTTCTACTGCCACTATGTCTCCTGTCTTGAGGACGGTATCGGAAGCGTTTTTGAAGAAACCTTTGTGTGTGTTTTTGAAACGGACTTCAAACAGATTGTCGCATTGAATATCCCGGAATTCCTCCATCCAGTCATAAGTTGCCAGTTTGCAGCAGCTGTAATCCATGGTGCAATGCAGGTCCCCCATGTGGGATCTTTCCACCTGGCAGCCCCGGGAGCAATCGTGTTGTATGTTTTTTTCTTCCATCAGGGTTCAGACTATCTTTGCAAAGATAGGAAAAAGTCAAAAGCCAGCGAGCAGAACAAAGCCTTCCCGTTTACGTTGCGTTCCAACTGTCCGGTGGCCGTATTAAGGCGATCGTAGATCCGCCTGAAAAAAGTTTCGGACATCCTGGATGCATAACGGGATGCGGTAGCCAGAGACGCCGCATCCAGGAATGCCAGTGAAGGCAGGCCCAGGAATACCATATAATATTGCCTGAGGATCAGCAGTGCAGAAGCCATGAATGCTTTCTGCGACTCCCTTCCCAGGATTGCCATTTCTTCCGCCCAGTCCATAACGCCTGAAGGTTTTCCGGAGAAGCACAGGTCCAGCAGCTTTTCCAGGCTCTGGTATGCCTCGCGGGGCAGGGGACGGCGCTCTTTTGTGGGCACCTGAACCAGCATGCAGCGGCTCCTTATGGTCGGGAGCAATTGGTCGGGGCGGTGGCTTACCAACAGAAAATACGTGCCGGGAGAAGGTTCTTCCAGGATCTTCAGCAGTTTGTTGGCGGCTGCAGGATGCATGCGCTCAGGGAGCCAGATGGCTACCACCCGTGCCCCGCCCTCGAAAGAGCGGAACTGGAGTTTGTGCAGGATATTCCCGGCCTCGGCAACCCCAATGGCTCCCTGTTTGTTTTCAATTTCCAGTTTCTGATACCACTCCTGTTCCGTGATACCGGGATTTTCCAGGTAAGATGATCGCCACAGTTCCAGGAAATCGTCTGTCACGGGCTGGCGTGCAGAGGACAGGCTGGCAGAGCGGTTTACGGGGACGATAAAATGCAGATCCGGATGTATGGCGTTTTCCGTTTTCCGGCAGGAAGGGCACACGCCACACGCCACCCCCTCTTCCTTTTTGTCTGAACAGAGAATGTACTGAGCCAGAGAGAGGGCCTGCGGTAATGCACCTGAGCCCTCTTCTGCTGAAAATAATATGGCGTGAGACAAATTGTCTATTCGCACTTCAATTCTGTTTTGATCTTGTATTCTGCGATGGATTTAAAGTTGGGATCACCCAGGATCTTGTTGTAAAAGGCGCAGGCGCCGGCTTTATTTCCCAGGGCTTCGTTCACAACGGCCAGGCGGTAATAAGTAGTGTTGATGTCTTTTGCGTCCGGATCTGTACGCATTACCTTTTCCCATGCGGTAAGGGCTTCGGGGAAGCGTTTGAGTTCCATTGCAGCCAGGCCCAGCAATTTGTTGGACTGAACATTGTCTGCATATTCAGCGGCTTTTCCGGCGGCTTCGTAAACCTGCTCCCAATCCTTGGTTTTCTGTGCTCCCACAGCTTTTTTAAGGTAGATGGAAGCCATCAGGCGCTTTGCATTTTCTTCCTGCCCGTTTTCGGCGGCTTTCTGCAACGCGGCGATTGCTTCTTCTTCCATGTCGCTGTTTGCAGCCGATTGCCCAAGGCGCAGATAGGCAACACCATTGGCCGGGTCCAGTTCCAGTACCTTTTTATAATTGTTTATGGCACCGGCAAAGTCCTTTTTACCGAATGCCTCGTTTGCGATGATGTAATATACTTTTGATTTCAGGTCATTAACCTCTGCCCCTATGCCTGTCTGATCGCCATAGGCGAGGGCTGTCTGGGCAGCTTTATCCAGAAAGGGCAGGGAAGAGGGACCGTCTCCTGCCGATGCCAGATCTTTGGCATGACGCAGATAAAGTTGCGGGATCAGGTTTTTGCAGTCGGTTACCACGGAAGCTCCTTCTTCTCCCAGCGCGCTCCCTACTTCCATGGCACGGTCAAGGTGTTCAATGGCAGTGATATAGTTGCCTTCCTGTGCGGCTGTTGCTCCCAGGTTGTATGCCTCGATGGCAGTGTTGAGGTCTTGCGCCTGCAGGAAAACGGTACAGGCAGCTACCAGTACGGTTGTGGAAAAAATAATCTTGAATCTTTTCATTAGTTCCTTATATATTTGAGGTTAAAATTGCTATTTTTCAAATGAACAAAGATAGAGCTTTTTTAATACCTTTGCAATTACCGGACACATAAATCATGCCATGTGAAATTGCGCAGCCTGTTGATATTGATTCTTTTCTCCATGCAAGTTGCGGTGACGGCTTCAACCGCGAAAGCAGAAGATGTTCCCTATGACAGCCGTTTTCGTACTGGCAGCCTCCCCAACGGGATTACCTATTATATACAGACCAATGACCTGCCACAGGGACAAATGCACTTTCAAATGGTCCAGAAACCCGATAGGGAGCCTTTTTTCAGGCGAATCCTCACCCCTCCTTCCGGTGTGGAAGAAGGGGTGTCCATGCTTGTCAGGGCGCTGCAGGAACAGCGGGTAACCTCACCCGGAAAATACAGGCCGCACCTGCTTGGGCTTATCCTGGTGGGGCCCTTTAACGCAGATAGTGCCCTGGCTGTGATAAGCAGGGAGCTGGCCGTTCTGCCGGCTTCTGTAGATGTAATGCAGGCGCAGGAAGTCCCGCAAGGCATAGATTCCACCCTGGCAGCCCGCGTTTTTTCTGCAAAACCCCTGCCCCCGCTCTTCCAGGATGGATATCCCCGCATAGAAATTTCTTTCCCTATGCCTGTTCTTACAAGGGAAATGCGCAGCGGGGGAGGGTATTATGTTATGGATTTCATGCGCAGGATCATGGAATACGCAGCGGCGCAATCTCTTGATTACCCGTCTTTTGTATATTCCGGGAAAGAGTTTGTATGGGCAACACGAGCACATCCGGACAGCCTGACAGGGTCTTTCCGTGATCTTGCCAGGCAATGCGCGCGATTGGCCCGTTACGGCATCACAGAACAGGAATTCAGTCAGGCCCGGGAATCGTACCTCAAACAGGAAGAGTGGCTTTTCCGGAACAGAAATACCTTGACCAACGACTATTATGTGCAGGAATGCATCTGTCATTTTTTTGACGGGATTCCCCTGCCCACGCCGGACTGGCGTTACCGCTTTGTGAACGAAATGAGCGACTACGTCACGACGGACCATGTGAACAGGTTTATTAAAGGAGTACTCTTTTCATCCCCGCCGGAAATTACGCTATACAAAGCTGCTAATGCCACAGACAGCCTCATGCAACCGGTTTCGTTCCTGCCGGAGGAACTTCTGGAGGAAAGAGACCGGCTGATAAGTGAACTTTCCGGCATGTTGTTCCCCTTTGATGACATCCTTCTGACAGAACTTGCAGCCAGGATACTGGACATTGACCTGCGCCTGCAGCTGGACAGCCTGGAACGCAGCCAGGTGATCCCCGTGGTCACCCCGGACAGCCTTGGACACCTTTTCCGGCAGGAATGGCATGCTCCCGGCCAGGCTCCCGGTCAGGCTTTCCCGGGTAGCAAATCCGTGGAATTTGCCGGACTGCCGGCAAGAGGTAAAGTTGAACGGCAAATGAATACAGCCCACAACGGGGTATCGGTATGGCAATTGTCCGGCGGGTCCCTGCTTTATGTAAGGCCGGACACACTCTTGCGTGGAAAGGTCTGTTTTGCTGCTGTCGAAAGAGATCCTGCCTTTTATATGCCCTTTGTGCCCCGGGAAGTATTCCGCAAAGGCGATGGCCCGCTTCTCTGGAAACAGACCACGCAGGGACTCCTGCTTTACAATACCACAACACCGGATTCATTGCGCAGTTTCATGGAAGGGGCTGCGCGGCAGACAGGCAGGCTGGTGCTTGATTCAACAACCGTTCAAAATCTGTGGAAGGAAAGGGAAAAGCAAATCCTCGCCGCCCGGGACCTTTCACGGAACATCCTGCTGGACACCCTTAGATCCTTGCTCTTCGACAGGGAGCCGGCAGAAAGCCCGCATACTCCCAGGGGTTTTGACTTTATCTGCACCGGGGACATCTGTCCCGATTCCCTGATAATCTTTGCCGAGGAATACCTGGCCGGTATCCCCAACAGGGATATACGCGCAAAGGGCCCCCTCCCGCAAGGGGAGGGGATTCGCAGGGGCCTGCACGACCAGACCATTTCTTTTCCAAATCCCGCCTCTGAAAGCAAAACGGCACGTCTCTATTCCGGTCCCTGTCCCTATACCCTGGAACAATATGTCTTGTTGCAAATGCTCGAAAGGCTCGTACTGCAGGCTACAGATAATGCTGCCAGCGTGCAGGCCTCCCTGGAATATTACCCCCGGGGTCATTATTTTCTGTATATCGGATTCAGTTCTTATGCCCCGGATCTTGCCTACAACGAACACCGCCTGGAACAGATACTGGCCAACCTGGCAGCCTACGGGCCTTCAGCAGACCAGCTGGAGATGGCCCGTCATTCCCTGCTGATGGAATACCAGGCACAGCTGGCCGATCCGCTGTTCCATTGCAGGATGCTTGTGTCATACAGCCGGAGCGGCAGGGATTTTGTAACCGGTTATGCCGGTACGCTGCAACACACAGATGCAGCCATGGTCAGGGATTTTGTAAGACAGATCATGGAATACGGGAACGCTTCCAGGGTGATGCTTTCCGGTGCAACAAATAAAGCTGAAGATACGTCTTATTCAAAAAATCCGTAAATTGCACCCCCTTACGGAATTTTTCCTAAAGTAGAAACTTATGCCAAGTATGCCTAAACGGATAGTTTTGCCGCTGTTTGCCCTGCTTCTGAGCGGATGCATCCGTCCCGGGAACGACGAGGTGCTTGTCACTCCCTATACAAAAATCGATTTTCAATCTGGTGAAGAAATCCGCGATTTTGCCATATCCTCCAATTTTCTCTGGACTATTGAAATTGCAGACACCTGGGTTACTATAAATCCCATGAAGGGTTACGGTGACAAGCAAATCCAGGTAACGACCGCTGCCAACACGAGCCTGGAGCCCCGTCAGACAACCTTTATCATAGCCGGGGAACAGACACGCAGGGAAATTACCGTTACCCAGGCCGGGGAAGCCCCCGCGCTGAGCCTGGACAGCTCGCAAAAAACGGTTGGCGCAGCAGGCGACACTGTCTCTGTAGGGGTTACCACCAATCTGGAATTGAGCATCACCCCCGGAGCAGCCTGGATCGTATATAACGAGACAAAGACAATAACATCCAAACGTACCATCTTCACCGTGCAGCCCAACACAACGCTGGAAAGCCGTTCGGCGCAGGTGGAATTCAAACAGAAGAACGGATCCCTCTCGGCCATTCTCAACATTACCCAAACGGGTGAGGCGCCCGGAATCCAGCTCCAGACCAACTCGGTTCAGGCTGTTGCCGCCGGCGGGGGGTACAAGGTCACGGTGGTTTCCAACATAGAATGGGAAGCCAAAACGGATACACCGTGGATCCACCTTACCGGCACGCGCCTGATGCAGTCCCGCGACTGCAATTTCACGGTAGATGCCAACCCGCGCGTGGAAACCCGGCAGGGAACCATAACCATTAACGCGCCCGCTTATCCGCAACTGGGCGAGGCTGTAGTAACGGTTACCCAGGAAGGAGCCGAGCCCCTGGCAGTGCTCACACCGGCGGCCATTGAAGACGTTCCGGCAGCAGGAGGGACATACAGCATTACAGTGCAGGCCAATTTCAACTGGGAGGAAGATCTTGCGGGGACTGCCTCGTGGGTATCCAAGGTTGTGCGCACGACCAACGGACTGCAGATCACTGTTGACAGGAATGACGATGTACAGCCCCGTTCAACTTCTCTGAACATAACGCAGGAAAACGGATCTTATATTAAAGGTATTACCATAGGGCAGGTGGCCGGTGAGCGGAAATTATACCTGCCGCTCCAGGAGAGCATTCCGGTAGCCGCGGCTGCCGGTGGCACCATCTCCATTCCGGTGGTATCCAACGTTTCCTGGGAAGCTTCCCTGTCCGAAGACTGGGTCTCTGTGGTACAGACCAAAGGCCTGGAAACAAAAACGCTGACCCTGCAGGTGGGTGCCAATACCAGTATAGAAGCGCGCCAGGCACAGCTCAAGGTCACTACAACAGATACTGGACAAGATTCCCTGGTGGTCACCCGGACCATATTCCAGCAGGGGGCAAAACCGCATATTACCTGTGATCCCGACACCCTGGACGTGCCCGCGGCCGGAGGGGCCTATACCGTTCCGGTCCAGGCCAATGTGCCATGGAATGTGCTTTCGTTCCCGTCATGGGTGGAAGGCCTGCAGATAGCAAACATGGTGGAACATAACGGAGAACTGACTTTTACAGTGATGCCCAACCAGCAGACAGTGGCACGTTCGGCAAGAATTGAACTGACGCGCACCGGAGGAGGCCTTGTCTCGGCCCTGGTCATCAATCAGGCGGCCGAGGCTGTTTTTGTCAACGCAACTGTGGATTCCCCGCAATTCCTGCACAACGAGGGGGACAGCTTCACCCTGACCGTGGAATCCAATATCCAGGTGGGGTATGGGCTGGATGCAAACTGGATCATCAATACCGCAAAAACGGTGGAAGGCAGGACCACGAACTGGGAATTCCAGGTATTGCCGGTGCCCACAACCAGCAACCGCACTGCCGTGTTGCAAGTGCGTGAAACAGGCACCCAGCAGGTTTACAAGACCTTTACCCTGATCCAGCGCGGAGCCCGCATAGCCGAAAAAGACAGCACGGCGCTGATCCGTTTCCACAAGAACATGCGCGGGGAGAACTGGAGGGATACCCATTTGTGGAACCTGCAGTTGACGGCCGAAACCTGGCCCGGCGTAACCCTGGAAACAGCTGTGCGGAACGGTGCCCTGCATGTGAAAAAACTGGAGCTTTCCAACGGCCGGCTGGAAGGGTCGGTAGGGGACGGTACCGAGAAAGATCCGCTTTCTCTTCTGGCATACCTGGAAGTTATAGACCTCTCTGCCAACACAGGAATTACCGGGTGGCTGCCTGTGTCGTGGAAAGACCTGGAGAACCTGGAGACCATCAACCTGGACAGCTGCAACCTGACCAACTTCATGTTTTTCGGCTACAATATTCCTGTGGCCTATGCAACAACGCTAAAGAACCTGACAACCTTCATCATCCGCAACAACCTGCTCAACGGAGTGATTCCGGCGGAAATCGTTGAACACCCGCATTTTGAGGAATGGAATTTTGAAGAAAACATGCAACCTCAGAAAGGGACCAACCGGCTGACCCTGCCGGATGGCTCTGCAGAACCCTAAAAACAGTGGGTTTCCAACAAGTTTTCAACAAAAAAAGTTTTGCGGATTCAAATTATGGTTTATCTTTGCACTTATGTATATCATAGCATAAAAGTAATATCTGATAACTTCTAAAAACTTTTGTTTAACTTAAAATTTTTAATGCATGAAAAAATTTTTAAAATGGAGTGCAGCCTTTTTAGTACTGGGTGTACTCGCCGTAGGCTGTATTAAGAATGAGCCCAGCCCAGGCATTGAAGCCATGCGTAATGCAAAGGCCGCCTTGCTGACAGCTCAGGCCGCTCTGGAACAGGCCAAGGTACAGGTAGAAGCTGCCAATGCCGCTTTGATCCAGGCCCAGGCCAGTCTTCTGAAGGCTCAGGAAGCCATTATAGCTGCCCATGCCAGACAGATAGACGCAGAAACAGCGCTCATCATGGCACAGGTTGAATGGGAAAAGGCTTTGACCGATTACCATAAACAAATGTGGGCCCTGAACGTTGCCGAAAGAGAATACGAGCTTGAAGTGGCACGCGCAGCAGCCGACGCCGCCATTGCAGAATGGGAAGTGTACATGATGCAGCTGCAAGCCCAGATGGTAGCAGCCACACAGGCTTATGAACAAGCCATTCTTACTTTTGAACTGTGGAAGCTCGCCAATGTGGACACCATCTCCCAGGCTCTTATGGCTGCCCTGGATGGGATCGTAGCACAGATAAAAGCTGTGATCATAGACCTGGCAGAAGCACAAATCGACCTGGATGCTGCCAAATCCAACTACCTGTGGTATGTTAACATTGAATATCCCCAGGCAGTAGAACACGGTCTTATGCACCTGGAAGCTGAAAAGAAATGGGTGGTATGCAAGATTGAACACCTGACCGCCCTTGCAGAAGCATACGAAGCCCTTTACAATGCAAAGCATGAAGAATTTGATGCAATAATCACCCGTTTCCAGGATATGGTCATTGCCCTTCGCGCAGAAATCGTTGAACTGGAACTTGCATTCCTTGAACTGGAAGAAGAGTATATGCTGTTTGACCACCAAGCCCTTGCTGCAGCCAATGATGCGCTGACCAAGAAAAGGACAGTTAGCATCAGCGGCGTATTCTCCGATGGCGGAGACGACCCCAACATCCATGTCAACGATGGCACCTATAAGCTGAAAAATTGGGGATGGGCCACCAGCCCCAGCATGTTCGACATCATGAAGAGGGATATGCGCGTGATTGATGATACCCGCAAGGAATTTGAAGATCAGGAATCCGGTATTATCGAAGCAATAGCAGCCAAAAAGGCCACCGCTGAAGCAGCTGCAACGCAGTATACCACTAACTGGAACAACTGGCAGAAATACTACAAGGAAGCACAACCTGTCGGAGGTGCCCGTTACACCGCATGGGTTAACGCATGGACCGCATGGGATGCCCAGATGGCAGCCTTCAGGGTTCACCAGAACACCTATGAAAACATGTATTACGAAGCCGACAGTCTTATCAATCTGTTCATGGATTATCTGGACGGATGGCTGGATGAAGGCAACCTGACCGTTCCCGGAAGCGCCAACATTTCCGAAGTACTTGGCGGTATTGAATTCAACGCCGGCACCCTGGCCAACTGGCTGTTACAGGGCAATGCAAGTGCAGTGATTACAGCCATTAACACCATTATCGGCCTGATCAACGCCCCCACCCAGATGGATGCCATCGTCACCCAACTCAAGGGCATCATGGACGGGACACACCCCAACGGATATCCTCCCTTCTGGGAACATGCCACCGCATGGACCTACAAACCCGTTCCGGTTCCCTACAATGACATCATGCGTGCCGTCTATGCCAATTCCGACAAGGAACTTACCGAATTGACAAAAGAAGACTGGTACACCTGGCTGTTCCTGTACTGGCTGTTTCAATCCAGGCAGGTTGTAATCGGGCTGGAAAATCCCAACGGAGGCCCCGTGATCACAATCAATGCCAGTGGCTATACCGATGCTGCAGTAACGGTTCTGGAAGATTTCTTTGGTGAACTGAAACCGCAAATCAAGAAGCAGGACTACGTCCCCACTCCTGTTGCCTATACCGCTCCCTTCTATGTCACATACATGGTAGGCCCGAGCGACAAGCCCATCAAGGATGCCATCAAAGCATACTACGATGCTGTTGAAGGTCTTGGAAATATGGAAACAGCCATGTTCGATCCTTTTGACAGGGTATGGAAAGCCTATGGCAAAAATAAAGACCTCTTCACCGGTGAACTTGAAGTAACCCGCGCTCAGGCAAACACATGGTGGGAATATAAACCCTTCCTAACAAAGATTGCTCCTACTCCCAGCACCTATACCCCGCCGACTTACAACGACACACCGGATCAAACCGAAATACAACCTGCTCCCGTTGATGTAAGTCAATTCTTCTTTGTGCTGGAAGCTTACAAAGACCTGACAGGCCCCATCCCGTCGCTCGATTTTGACATCACCTACCTGGATGATGACTGCAACCTGATCGTTTCCTATGCCGCCTTGAAGGCAGCCGGTGAAGAGTGCGGATATCAATGGTCACAATGGGTTGGCGACATGCTTCTCTGGGAATGGGCCGATAAAGAAACTTATGCTAAAGGCCACTATTTCTATGCCATCTATCAGGCCCGTGACTACCAGGCATACCTGGATACCTACAACCGGGTAAAGAATGGAGAATACGAAGCTTTGATCGGCAAGATCCAGGCCCTGTACGATGCCCAGTGGGCTGCTTACCTGGAAGCCAAAGCCGTAAGGGATGCACTGCAAGCAGAACTTGATGATATCGTAGATGCATTGTATGCTATAGGCTATGATATCGTTAATGATGTGCCCGTCTATGGTTATGTAGAGTATTACGAAGACTGGATCGACGAATACGAATGGATGATCGGACAGGCATCAATGGCCCACGACTATGGCAACTGGTGGTATACCGGCGCCGAGGAAGGCCTGCTCTCCATGATGGAAGAAGCCAACGAAATGGTTCTGGAACACACGCAGTATCTTGAACAAATTGAAGAAGCCATTGACCTTCTGAACCAGGGTCTGCCGGTCGAAGACTGGTGGCTGGGTGTTATTCAGGATATGAGCGCCATGTACCAGGCTCAAATTGACTGCATCCTGGAAGATATCGAAAACCTGCAACAGAAGCTCGTTGTCCTGGAAGGGATACGCGCCAAACTGCTGGAAGATTTTCAATAAACCATACGGATAAGATTTGCGTATAATGATTAAAAAACTTAGCATATTTCTGATAGCTGTTCTAACGGTTGCGTCCCTTTGGGCGCAACCGGCAGAACGCTCCGGAAGTGCTGTATATGCCCCACGCGCGGGACAAGTGCAAGTTTCTGCGGTCTTGGGTAGCGGATTATATTTTGACTATCTGGATAATTTAACCCCCCTGTTGCCAAGTTATATGCCGGGTGATGAACTGGGCATAGATCCTACGCAAAAAGGTGTGGGTTATTACCTGCAGATGGGCAGTATGGATAACAATCCAATTGTCAATCTTGCAGGAATCCAGGGCAAATTTTTCGTAACCAACCGCTTTGCACTCAACGCCATGTTTGCCATGCAAATAGACGTTACCCCCCAGCGTGATTATATTGAAGGCATCAATCTGGAGAGCACTAGTTATAGCAGTTCATCTTCCTATGGTTCCGGATTATTGAACCAGGGAGGCATTCAGTGGGTTGAAGGCAGGCTGACCAACAAGTACCTGGTAAATGTTGGCGCAGACTACTATTTCAACAACTGCAACGGACGGCTGTTCCCCTATATTGGTGTACTGGGCGGTTTTCAACACGCAAGAGTTCAGGCATACCTGCCCTATACAGGGATAGAAGTGTCAACAGAAACAGGGACAGATCCCATTGAACTCTACGCGTTGGATAATCGTGCGGGTGAAGCATATGCAATATCCGGGGCGATCACGGCTGGTGTGGAATACAATCTCCTGCCGGGCATGAACATAGCTCTTGAGGTACGCCCTTTCAATTATTACTACACAGCAATCCGTATGTATGCAGACGGCCAGGAATACAATGCTTATGAAATGCAGTTCAAATTCTTTGCCTTCCCGCAACTTAAGATAGGATTCCGTTTTTAGTAATGGCTGAATATACTTTCGGAACCGCCTCCTTCAGGGGGCGGTTTTTTGATTACCTTTGTTCCCACAATTATTGAACAACTATGAAAAAGATTTTTTTGTTTGCAATCATCCTTACCGGACTTGCTTCCTGCAAGCAAGCTGCCGATGTTCCACAGATCGACCTCACCCTCTCCAAGGCGTTGAAAGACAATGCCAAATTGAATGAATTTGTAATACAGGCAAAAGAGAATGCCAATAACCTGGCCCGCGAATGCGTCAATATGCATGAAACGGCCAAGGAATACCTTGAGGTGGATTTTGATTCCCTTAATCCCGAACAACAGGAAAAGATTGTATCGCTGGATTATAAATACGTAGAGATGTGGTATAACTTCAATGTCAAATATACCTCCCAGACCATGCAGTTGCTGGAATACCTCAAAGACGAGTCCATTCCTAAAGAAGTACTCGTAGAAATGAGCAAGGCCATGGCCCAGGTCAGTTCCTTTGTCCAGCAACTGAAAGACACCTATGGCCAGGACCTGAAACTTGACCCCCATGCTGTACCGGTGCAGTGATAGCCGTTTCTGACAAGATACTGGTCAGTGAAAGCATCCTGACAGAATATTTTGCCTGCGATGTGCAGGCCTGCCGGGGCATTTGCTGCGTAGAGGGTGATAGCGGGGCTCCCCTGGCACAGGAAGAATGCACATACCTGGAAACGGAATGGCCACGCTATATTCCCTATATGCAAAACACAGGGGTGCGGGCAGTCGAAAAACTGGGACCATGGACCCTGGATATTGACTGCGATACGGTAACCCCTCTGATAGAAGGGAAAGAATGTGCGTATGCTTTTTTTCAGGACAGGAATTGCCTGTGCGCCATTGAAAAGGCACACATCGGGGGCGTTTCTTCTTTCAGAAAGCCCGTTTCGTGCTGGCTCTATCCCATACGGGTTCAGAAACTTGCCGATGGGGCTATCGGGCTCAATTACCACAAATGGTATTTGTGCAGCGCAGCACGTGAACTGGGTGCCAAAAAAAAGATACGGGTATTTGAATTTGTTAAAGAGCCGCTGATCCACTGCTTTGGACCGGATGTTTACCAGGCCATCAGGCAGGCAGCAGACAATCCCGGATAATATCGTCAGAAACAAAAAGCCGGCCCGGCGGGATGCGAACCCGGACGTTGCCTGGTTCCTTGCGGTACAATTCCAGAAGGCCCCGCTCCAGCAACGGGGCTATTTGTTTTAGGAAACCCGCCACGGCTTCCGCTCCTTCCCGCTCCTGCAGCCCTCTTATGGAAAATCCTTCCACCGTTCGCAGCTGTAGCATGACACATTCGTTGTGTTCGTCACGCGGTGTCAGGCGGTCATGTTTTCTTGCCGGAGAGTCTTTTTCAATTCCCTGTACATAACGGCCCAGGTGGGCCACGTTGGCGTACCGGTCACGACCATTGAATGAGTGGGCGGCCGGTCCCAGTCCAATGTAAGGCGTGCGGATCCAGTAACCGCTGTTGTGGAGTGACTCCTTTCCGGGAAGGCAGAAACTGGACACTTCATATTGGATGTACCCCCGGCTGGAAAGGAATTCCTGCAACAAACCGTACTGGGCGGCACATTCCTCCTGTGGTGGCAACAAGCCTTGTTTTCCCCAGGGGGAAGAGGGCTCCAGGCTCAGCTGGTAAGCCGAGATGTGCTCCGGGGCCAGGGCTACAGCTTGGTGAAGTGTATCTTTCCATTGGGACATGGTCAGGCCGGGAAACCCAAAGATCAGATCCATGCTTATGTTCCTGAAACCGGCAGCCCTGGCCGCCTTCACGGCGTCTATCCCCTCCCCGGCGGTATGACGGCGTTTCATGGCCTGCAGGTGGGTGTCATGAAAAGATTGGATTCCTATGCTCAGCCGGTTCACACCAAGGGCCTGCAATGCGCTGCAGTAGGCGACTGTAAGGTCTCCGGGATTGGCTTCCAGGGTTACCTCGGAGGGTTCCATACCGGCATTTTTCAGGTCGCTGCACAGCAAATCAAGGATGGGAGCAAGTTCTCCCGTTGTGCATATGGAAGGTGTTCCGCCGCCTATATAAAGAGTATGGCGCAGGCGGAATGTTCCGCTGCGCCATAAATCAAGCCACGTGTCGCGTTCCCTTATCCATTCCTTTTTAATGGATTCCAGCACCGGGGAGATTTCCCGGAGTCTTGTGCTGGAATAGAAGTTGCAATAGGAGCAAAAACTCCTGCAAAAGGGAATGTGAACGTATATCAACGCAAAAGGATCTCTGTCACGCCAATCTGCCCGTCTGTGGTGTAGGCTTCTGCCGTATAAATACCACGGCCGAAAGTTACGTCTCCAAAGAAAATGCAGAATTCCAGCTCGGCTCCCTGATAGTCAACTTCCCTGACGGCGGAATAAACCAGTTGTTCTCCGGCTGCATTGAACACGCCCTGATCGGGGTTGGTGAGCAGGATGCCATCGGGGCCCTTGATGCGCAGGTAAATATTCCTTGGCCCTTTCTGTGCAATAGCATTCTCAATCAGGCTACCGCACAGTTTTAACCGGGTAATCCGGCTGGAGCGGTCAGAATCCTTGCCGCTTTCTGTAATGCCGGTCAACACAAAGTTACGTCCTTTGATCTGTGCTCCAATTTCTACCTGACGGGCGTATTCATCCGTCGTGGTGCGGAGTTCCTCGTATTGCTGCGTGGCGCGGGAAGCTTCTTCCCTGGCCTGTGTGGCATCCTGGCGCAAAGCCAGGTTGAGGGTATTGAGCGAGTCAATCTGGTGGATGTAAGTTCGCATGATGCTGCGCAGGGTTCCCAGTTCTTTTTCATATTCACGGATACGGGTACGATTAGTCGCTTCTGTCTTGTTGATACGTTCAATAAGCTGGTCTATCTTTTCCCGTTCTTCCATCAACCGAAGGTTCAGGGTGTCGTTGGTAGTGCTAAGGGAATCATATTGGGAGCGCAACTGAATGGTCTGCTGGGTCAAGTCCTCTTTTTCCAGATTCAATTCTTTTATCATGCCACCCCGGTCTATCCATACCCAGGCCAGGGCTCCTATCAGCAGTGCGGCTACTACGGACAGGATAATGATAATGGTTTTGAGATTTTTTTCCATAGTTGAAAAGTTTAGTTATCACAAAAGTAATAAAAAAAAGACCTACATTTGTTTACACCTTCAAATCAAACCACATATGAAAGGATTTAACCCCTGGATCTATTTGCGCCGCGTTGCCAAATACATCGTTTTTTATACCATCATCATCCTGTTAATGCTGCTTATTGTCTATTTTACAAGCGACAACCGCAGCATCACGTTCTGGGAACTGATCCGTCCCGGATCCCAAACCAACCTGATCATTCTGATCATAGCATTTTCTGCCATCTATCCTTTCCTGGGCTTCTCCAAAAAAGAGGTTTATACCAACCGTTTTTCCGAAGAAGACAAGGACGCCACCATTCGAATTGTCTCTGAATCGGGATTTATCCTCATATCGGATCAGGACGGGAAAATGGTTTTCAAATCCAAACGGCTCACCATGCGGATCTTTCGGGTTTTTGAAGATAAGATCACCCTGGATTACCGGGACTATACGCTGACTATAGAAGGCATGCGCCGGGACATTCAACGCATTGCAAGCCACCTGGAACACTATTTCCGCAGTGTCAGGGAAGACGACAAGTAGCCACAGGGGCGCATCCCTCTCAGAAAAACATACACCAGACCACAATGGTTGAAAATCCCCCGAACAGAAGGGAGGAATAAACCACTGACACCGTGTGCAGGATGGGGAGGAGCCGCCGGTTATTGAGTCCCAGCGTCTGAAAGGCAGACCAGAAACCATGGCTTATATGAAACCACAGGGCGGCAAACCAGGCGATATAGCAAATGGCCACCCAGGGAGTACCCAGGTACCCGGTCACAAGCAGGTATCCGTTCTGAGGCTCTCCTCCGGAAAGTTGCTGCCATTGCATTTTTATCCAGAACTGGCTCAGGTGCAGTATAAGAAACCCCAGGACAATGACACCCAGGACAAGCATATTCTGCGAAGCCCGTCTGTCAAATCTGAATCCCCGGGTTTTTATTCCCCCGGCATACGTTACCGGCCCCCGCGCTTTCAGGTTCTTCAGGTTCAGGATCAGGGAAAATCCAATGTGTATGACAAAACCCAGCGCCAGAACAGGTACCATGATCTGTATCAAGGGATTGGTCCCCATGAACCCTGTAACGGCATCATAAGCTTCCTGGCCCCACAGGATGGTCAGGTTGGCTGTTACATGAAGCGTAAGGAACAGGATCAGAAATAGCCCTGTTACGCTCATGATCGCTTTTTTTGCAATGGATGATGACATGATGTATCTGCGTGGTTAAAGCAAAGATACACGGATTTTTATATATCTTTGTAAGATATGAAGGACAAAAACATGAAGTATTCTTCCATACTATTGAAATTAAGCGGAGAAAGTCTCGGGGGAAAAGAAGGCAGGGGCCTGGATCCTCAGGTCCTGGACACCTATGCCCGGGAGATCAAACCCTTGGCAGAGGCGGGCATACGCATAGCCATAGTCGTGGGTGGCGGTAACATTTTCAGGGGATTGCAGGGAGCCCTAAACGGGCATGACCGTGTCCATGGTGACCAGATGGGCATGCTGGCCACAACCATCAACAGCATTGCCCTGGCAGACGCCTTGCAGGCCCAGGGCATGAAAGCCATGGTCTATACAGCCACGCCCATGCGTCCCATTGCCAGGTATTATCAACGCGATGAAGTGTTGAGCAAAATGGAAAAAGGGACCATTGTCCTGCTTTCAGGCGGGACGGGGAACCCTTTCTTTACCACAGATTCGGCGGCGGCTCTGCGTGCTGTGGAACTTGGTGTAGACGCCGTACTCAAGGGAACCCGTGTGGATGGCGTATACAGCGATGACCCGGAAAAAAATCCCCATGCCACCCGGTACGACACGCTGACTTTTGACCAGGTATTGCAGAAGAACCTGCGCATCATGGATATGACTGCCTTTACCCTGTGCCGGGAAAACAATATGCCCATCGTGGTGTTTGACATGAACAGCAAAGGGAATCTGCAAAAAATCGTCAACGGGGAAAAAACAGGAACCATTGTAAAATAAGACACATTATGGAATTGAGCGATGCCAAAAAAGTATTGGAACAGGCGAAGGGAAAGATGCATAAAGCTGTAGAGTTCCTCGAGAACGAGCTGGCCACTTACCGTGTAGGGAAGGCCAATCCGTCTATTTTTTCGGGAGTCCATATTGAATATTACGGAACCCCCACCCCCCTGGCCCAGGTGGCCAGTATCTCTGTCCCTGACGCCCGTACCATGATCATTCAGCCATGGGACAAAAGCCTGATATCGGCCATCGAGAAAGCCATCATGGCTGCGAATTTGGGATTTACACCACAAAACAACGGCGAGATAATCCGCATAATGGTTCCTCCGCTGACCGAAGAACGGCGCCGCGAACTGGTTAAGAAAGCCAGGACCGAGGGGGAAAACGCCCGCATCAGCATCCGCAATGCCCGCCGGGACGGGGTGGATCTGCTAAAAAAATATCAGAAAGACGGTTTGTCTGAAGACATAGTCAAAGACACCGAGATTCTGATACAAAAAGAAGTGGACGCCTTTTCCAAAATTGTGGAAGAAGTCCTGGCCGCCAAGGAAAAGGAAATTATGACGGTCTGATGGCTCCTATGGCCTGGATCCCGGGCAGTTCTTTGCCTTCAAGGTATTCCAGCATGGCACCGCCTCCTGTTGAAACATAACTCACTTTGTCTGCGTATCCCATCCGGGTGACTGCAGCTACAGAATCCCCGCCGCCTACCAGCGAGAAGGAACCATTTCGTGTGGCTTCTGCCACAAATTCCACCAGTTGTAACGTGCCATTGGCAAAGGCGGGCATTTCAAAAACGCCTGCAGGTCCGTTCCAGAGAATGGTTTTGGAATTCAGGATGATTTCTTTCCAGTGTTCCAGGGCTGCCGGGCCGGTATCCATTCCAAACCAGCCGTCCGGAATCCGGTCTATGGGACAAACGGCTGTTTGGGCGTTGTTGTCAAAAGCCGAGGCAGCCACCACATCCCGGGGCAGGTATATATTTACCCCTTTTTCTGCCGCTTTCTTAAGGATATCAAGGGCCAGTGGCATCTGGTCGTCTTCGCACAGGGAATTGCCGATGCTGCCACCTTTGGCCTTGATAAAGGTGAAACCCATGGCTCCGCAAATGATCATGTTGTCTGCCAGGTCCATCAGGTGCTCGACAATGGCAATCTTGCCCGAGATTTTGGCCCCTCCCAGGATGGCGGTCAGGGGGCGTTCGGGAGCGCCCAGCACTTTGTCAAGGGCGCGGATCTCGGCCTCCATCAGGTAACCGAACATTTTGTCGTTGGGGAAATAATTGGCGATCAGGGCCGTTGAAGCGTGTGCCCGGTGGGCGGTGCCAAAGGCATCGTTGATGTAGCAATCGGCATAGGAGGCCAGGGTGGCGGTGAATTTTTTCTGGCTTTCCTTGATGGCTGCTTTGGCGGCCTTCTTCTCCTCTTCAGCTGCATCTTCTGCAAGACCACGCGGTTTTCCCTCTTCCTCGGCGTAAAAACGGAGGTTTTCCAGCAACAGGACTTGTCCCGGTTTCAGGGCGGCCGTCATTTGAGCGGCTTCGCGGCCCATGCAGTCCGGAGCAAATAGAACGGGGGTTCCCAGTTGTGATTCAATTTCGTACAGAATGTGCCTCAGGGAAAATTTATCTTCGGCTTTTTTAGGACGTCCCAGGTGGGACATCAGGATCAGTGACCCGCCCCCTTCCAGCACCTTTTTCAGGGTCGGGATGGCAGCCCGGATACGGGTGTTGTCTGTTACCTGAAATTCTGCGTTCAGGGGCACATTGAAATCAACACGCACAATGGCGCGTTTTCCTTTAAAGTTGTAGGTGCTTATGTTTTCCATTTCTTAGGGTGAATTAAGTGGTGCAAAGATACAATTTTTATATCTTTACCCTATGCAACTATTATGCCCTGTGTCCTGGCCGGATTACCGGCTGGTGGATTGTGGAAATCAGGAGAAACTGGAGCAGTTCGGGCCATACTTGATGATACGGCCCGAACCCAAAGCCTTGTGGGCGAAGTCTCTTTCCGACGAACAATGGATGGGCCGGGCCCACCTGCGTTTTGTACAGGGAGCCGGGTTTGGCAAGGCAGGAAAAGAGGACAGCGGCACCTGGGAAAAGCTCAGACAGGTACCTGACCGGTGGGTTATCGGGTACAGGAAACTTTTCCGGTTACGACTGGGATTGACAGCCTTCAAGCACGTGGGGGTTTTTCCCGAACAGGCGCCCAATTGGGATTATATAAACCACAGGGTGCAGAAAATCCGTGAGAAGGCCCCGCAGTCTGTACCCAAGGTGCTTAACCTGTTTGCCTATACAGGGGCAGCATCTCTGGCAGCCCGTGCAGCCGGGGCCGAAGTGATCCATCTGGATGCGGTGCGGCAGGTGATCACCTGGGGCCGGGAAAACATGGAATTGAGCGGCATGGACGGGATCCGCTGGATCCTGGAAGATGCCTTCCGGTTTGTAAAAAGGGAAGTACGCCGGGGAAACACATACCAGGGGCTGATCCTGGATCCGCCTGCCTACGGACACGGACCCGAAGGGGAAAGGTGGAAACTGGATGACTGCCTTCATGCCCTGTTACAGGAATGTGCGCATATTCTGGCCCGGGAGAATGCTTTTATGGTGCTGAATTTGTATTCCAACGGCTATTCGGCGCTATTGGCCGACACCCTTGCCAGGGCTAGTTTTCCCGCGAACGGGAATTATACCTTTGGCGAATTGTACCTTAAGGACGATTATGGGAAGCGACTTCCCCTGAGTGTTTTTTCAAGAATTGAGTTATAAACAGATTTTATAAAAGAATACCGCTATGAACCTGCTGGCCGTTTACTGGGATGTGGATCCCGTCATTTTTTCCATCTGGAAAATAGATATCCGCTATTACAGTTTGTTTTTTATTATTGCCTTTGCCATAGGGTATTACATTTTCAAAGGCTTCTTCAAAAGGGAAGGGGTCCCGCTTAAGTTGTTGGATCCCCTGCTCTACACCCTCATTATTGGGACGCTGTTGGGAGCACGTCTGGGGCATTGCCTGTTTTACCAGCCGGACTATTACCTGGCCAATCCCATAGAAATCCTCTATGTGTGGGAGGGCGGCCTTGCCTCGCACGGCGGAGCCATAGCCCTGCTCCTGGCCATGTGGTGGTTTGCACATCATTATGGCAGAAAAAATCATTTCAGCTTCCTTTGGATCATGGACCGCCTGGGGATTGCCACAGCCCTGGCAGGTTTTTTTATCCGTATGGGAAACCTCATGAATTCAGAAATTTACGGGAATGAAACCACCTTGCCATGGGGCTTTGTTTTCCTGCGCAACGGAGAGGTTGTGCCCAAGCATCCCACCCAGCTGTACGAAGCCCTGTCCTACCTGCTCCTGTTTGTACTTTTGCTTTTCCTGTACCGCAAAAAACTCAACAGGCTCAAAGAAGGCACCCTTTTTGGATTGTTCCTGCTGGTGCTCTTTGCCGCGCGGTTTTTTATAGAATACATCAAGGAACCCCAGGTGGCCTTTGAAGAAACCATGGCCCTGAATATGGGACAGCTTCTGAGTATTCCTTTTATCTTTGCAGGCGCCATTCTGATGCTCTACAGCATCATGAGGGGCAAACCGGCCATGCGTATAGACCCGGCAGAAAAAATCCAGGAGAAAAAACAAGAGAAAAAACCCCCGCTAAGCAGTACCCGCGGCACCTATTGATCCATCTTACACCACTATGCCAAAAGCAAAATCCCAGGTTGTTATCAAAAACAAGCGTGCCTCTTTTGAATACGAATTCATAGACACGTATACGGCAGGGATTGTTCTGACCGGCACAGAGATCAAATCCATCCGCGCGGGAAAAGCCTCGCTGGTGGATTCTTATTGTTATTTTTCCGGGAAGGAATTGTTTGTCAAAAACATGAACATTGCCGATTACTGGTGGGGGTCATTCAACAAACACGACCCAAGGCGGGACCGGAAACTGCTTCTCACCCGGCACGAACTGAACAAACTGTACAGGGCCACGAGGGAAAAAGGCCTGACCATTGTGGTGACCAAACTATTCATAGCAGAAAACGGCTATGCCAAACTCAACATAGCACTGGCCCGTGGAAAAAGGGAGTACGACAAACGCGAATCCATCCGGGAGAAGGATCAGCGCAGGGACTCGGACCGGGTATTAGTCGGACGATCCGGGATACGGGACAAAAAAGGCCAGGGCTAATACGCCCAGTATTATGACCAGTGAAATGATCAGCGGCCATAATATGCCCATAGATTCAAGTGCGGACCAGAGCCCGTTTTCCAGGTAATCCAGGTACCACTCTCCGGGTGTTGAAAGGGGGAAAATCATCTTCTTGTTAGTTTTTCAGTATAGATACAATTTTAGCGGATAACGTTGCAACAGACAAGGTTTCTGTCACCATAGCCGTTGTCAACCCGTGTTACCACGGGCCAGAATTTATGCATCACGATCCAGGGAAGGGGGTAGGCAGCTTTCTGTCGTGGATAGGGGTGTGTCCAGTTGTCCGAACAGACTTCCAGTGCAGTGTGGGGGGCATTTTTCAGCAGGTTGTCTTCTGCTGTCCCGCAGGAATCATTTCCGCCGGCCAGGCATTTGCATTCTTCAAGGATGGTCAGCATGGCCTGGGCAAAGCGATCCAATTCTTCTTTTGATTCGCTTTCTGTAGGTTCAATCATGAGCGTCTCATGCACAGGGAAAGAAAGGGTGGGCGCATGAAAGCCGTAATCCATCAGGCGCTTGGCCACATCAGTGGCATCCACGCCGTATGTTTTAGAAAAATGACGCAGATCAATGATGCACTCATGGGCCACGTACCCGTTACTGCCGGTATAGAGGGTAGCGTAGTGCGGTGCCAGGGTACGGGAAAGATAGTTGGCATTGAGGATTGCCACTTCCGAGGCGCGGCGCAGGCCTTCCTGTCCAAGCATTTTGATGTATCCGTAGGTGATGGGTAGCAGCATGGGACTACCGTAGGGAGAGGCTGCCACAGCATGGCCGCCACCGCATGCAACCAGGGGATTGCCCGGCAGGTACGCGGCCAGTTCTTTGGTGCAGCATATGGGCCCTACTCCGGGACCTCCTCCGCCATGAGGCATGGCAAAGGTTTTATGCAGGTTCAGGTGGCAGACATCGGCGCCTACCATTCCGGGATTAGTAATCCCTACCTGGGCATTCATATTGGCCCCGTCTATGTAAACAAGCCCCCCGTTCTGATGCACTATGCGGCTGATCTCACAAATGGCCGATTCAAACACTCCGTGGGTGGAGGGGTAGGTGATCATCATGCACGAGATGTTATCGCGATGTTCCTGTGCTTTTTGCCGCAACTCTTCCACATCAATATTTCCTTGCTCATCACAGCCCACGATCACAATCTCGAGGCCGGCCATGGCAGCGCTTGCCGGGTTGGTTCCGTGCGCAGAAGATGGAATGAGCGCTATGTTCCTGTGTCCTTCTCCCCTTGCCCGCTGAAAGGCACGGATGACCGTAAGGCCTGCATATTCCCCGGCAGCACCGGAATTGGGCTGCAATGAGCAGGCATCCAGCCCTGTAATAACGGAAAGCTGATGTTCCAGTTCCCGGATCAGCTGCAGGTATCCTTCTACCTGCCAGGCAGGGGCAAAAGGATGAACAGATGTCCATTCGCTTTGGCTTAAAGGCATCATTTCCGCTGCCGCATTCAGTTTCATGGTACAGGATCCCAGCGGGATCATGGAGTGGGCCAGTGAAATATCCCGTGTTTCAAGCGTTTTGATATAACGCATCATTTCCGTTTCTGAATGGTAGGTGTTGAACACCGGCTCTTCAAGTGCAGTGGTGGTTCTTTCCATAAAGGACGGGATTTCCGGCACGGCGTTTTTTTCTTCCTCGGGAATATTGAATATTTCCAGGATTTTTTCCAGTTCCCTTTCATCGCTAAGCTCGTCAAAAGAAATCCTTACACTTTGAGGATCGGGATAGAAAAAGTTGATTTTCAAGGCTTCTGCATTGGCACGGATACGCGCTGTGTCCACCCCGGTCAGTTCTATGGTATCATAAAAGTGTTTGTTTTTTATGGCAAATCCGTTTTTTGCCAGGATTCCTGCTGCCGCATGGGCGTAATGTTGGCCGTTCCGGGCTATTTGCCGGATTCCTTTGCTGCCGTGGTATACGGCATACATACCGGCCATGGTGGCCATCAGGGCGGTTGCCGTACAGATGTTGGACGTGGCACGTTCCCGTTTGATATGTTGTTCGCGTGTTTGCAGGGCCAGGCGGTATGCCTGGTTGCCCAGCCTGTCCACAGACAGACCTACAATGCGTCCGGGAATGTTACGCCGGTATTTATCGGAACAGGCCAGGTATCCGGTTGTCGGGCCTCCAAAGGCCAGGGGCAATCCAAAGCGTTGCGCACTCCCGGCAGCTATGTCGGCACTCCAGGCGGCCGGTTCCTGTAACACGGCCAGGGACAAAAGGTCACAAACGGCGGTTACCAGCAGTTCCCTTTCATGCGCCAGCCGGCACAAAGCGCTGTGGTCACACAACTGTCCGTCTGCACCGGGGTATTGTACCATAACCCCGAATAGGCGGGGTCCGTATTTTTCAAAGACAGGCGGCAGTTCCGCGGTCAGGTTGTCCGTTACAATCTCAATCCCGAGGCCAAGAGCCCTGGTTTCCATTACGGCAAGAGTCTGGGGGAAGATATTCCTGTCCACCAGGATCACATTTCGGCCTTCTTTGATAAAAACCCGGGAACGAAGTTCCAGCATCATGCGCATGGCTTCTGCGGCGGCGGTGGCTTCGTCCAGGAGCGAGCTGTTGGCCAGGTTGAATCCGGTAAGGCTGCACACCATGGTCTGGAAATTGAACAAGGCTTCCAGGCGTCCCTGGGAAATCTCGGCCTGGTAAGGAGTATAGGAGGTGTACCACCCCGGGTTCTCGAAGATGTTCCTCAGGATCACCGCAGGCGAAGCGGTTCCGTAATATCCCATGCCGATGAGGGAACGGAAGGGCAGGTTTTTGGATGCCATCTCTTTCAGGTGTTGGGTGAAACAATGTTCACTCATGCCTTTACCCAGGGGCAGCGGATCCTTTATACGGATCTGGGTCGGAACAGTCTTGTCTATGAGTTCATCCAGGGATTCCACCCCAATGACGCGGAGCATCTCCTTCTCCTGTTCAGGCCGGGGGCCGTTGTGTCTTTCTGTAAATGATAGTGCCATATGTGGTATTATTATTTGATTAATCGTTTGAAGCGTCCATTTTCAGCAGGATGAACAAAAGTAATGTAAAAGTCCATAAAGAGGAGCCTCCGTAGCTGATAAATGGCAGGGTGATCCCTATCACGGGGGTAACACCTATGGTCATGCCGATATTGATAAAGACGTGGATAAAGATGCAGGAAGCAACCCCGTACCCGTAGATGCGCCCGAAAGGATGTCGCTGTCTTTCAGCTATCCGGACAATACGAATGAGCAGAAAAGTATACAGGAAAATTACAAGGCAGGCCCCTAAGAATCCCCACTCCTCTCCAATGGAACAGAAAATAAAGTCGGTGCTCTGTTCCGGAACAAAGTTATACTTGGTCTGCGTTCCCTGAAGGAATCCTTTCCCGGCAAATCCCCCCGATCCAATGGCCACTTTGGATTGATGGACGTTGTACCCCGATCCGTAAATATCCTTGTCAATCCCCAGCAGGGTTTCTATGCGTGCCTGCTGGTGGGGCTTGAGTATGTTGTTGAACAGGTATCCCACCGAAAAGATCAGTACAATACTGCTTACAAAGCACAGCAGCAGTGTTTTAAGGTATGCAATCCTTTTACGGAAGGCTACTATGGCCAGCGTCAGCACCAGGGGTGCGGCCAGGAGCAGGAACCACTGGTACCGTTCCATACTGGCAAAGAGATCTATGGACAGCCATTTCAGGACCAGGGGAACAAGAAACCACAGCGCGGTAAAGGACCCCAGGGTGATGATTACGGTCATTTTACCGGGGGCCAGCAGCAGCGCTATCAGGAAACAGATGCCCAGGCAAAGCCAGAGCACGTATTGCGGGTCCCAGACGATGGACAACAGGAATAAAACAATGCCCACGATTCCCGTAACAGGGATCCAGCCCGGCAGTCCTTCCCGGTATAAAACGATAATAAAGGCAAACAGGACCAGGGCCAGCCCGGTTTCCTTTTCCAGCAAGATCAATCCGGCAGGAATGAGAATAAGGGCCGTTACCTGCATTATCCCCCGCCAGGAGCGGAGGTTAAAATGCGGGCGGCTCATAACGCCTGCAAGACCTATGGCAACGAAGACTTTTGTCATTTCTGCAGGCTGGAAATGGACCGGACCAAAAACCAGCCAGGAATTGGACCCACCTCGTTCCACGCCGAAGACAAGCACCGCAAGCAGCAGCAAAAGACCGATAACGTAGATCATGTTTGAAAGCAAGGGATAAACGCGGGCAGGGATGAGTATGACAACAGCAGCCAGGAACCAACCCCCCAGTATCCAGATCATCTGCATGCCGTAACGTTGAGTGGTGTCAAAGATCTGACCGTGTTCAGGATCGTAAACGGCAGAAAAGACACTGATCCATCCTATCAGCACAAGCACTATGTAGGTGGCTATTGTCCACCAGTCCAGCTTTTTTACCAGTTTATCCTCTTTTCGTATCATTGCAGGTGGCGTGTGAGCAGGTCCTGTTCCAGGGTTCTTTCATAGAGCCATTGCCGGGAGGGATGGATCTCTCCGGTAAGGTATTTTTCTACCAGAAGCGAAGCCACAGGGGCGGCCTGAGAGGCTCCGAATCCGCCTTGTTCTATGTATACGGCAACCGCGATCTTTGGGTCGTCTTTAGGGGCAAAGCAAATGAAAACAGAATTGTCTTCCCCGTGGGGATTCTGAGCCGTTCCGGTTTTGCCGCACAAAACCACATCCGGAATGGCTGCCAGGCGGGCCGTAGCTCCCGAACCTGCAGGGGCATTCACGGCCTGGTACATCCCCTCGACAATAACCTCGAAATTTTCAGGGGCCACCATCACCTGGTGTCGCTCTACCCGGGGGCTGAATGAAGGTTCTTCACGGATTTCCCGCACCAGGTGCGGGGTATAGTAGTGGCCCCTGTTGGCCATTATGGCCGCCAGGTTGGCCAGTTGCAGGGGCGTAGCGCCAATTTCTCCCTGCCCGATGGACAGGGAAATGACGGTGAGTGAACGCCACCGGCCGGCGCCATATATTTTATCGTACAGGGCGGTACCCGGAAGCGAACCTGACAATTCTCCGGGAATGTCAATTCCAAGACGGGTGCCAAACCCAAAACTTTTCACGTATTCCTGCCACTTGTTCATGGATTCCCCTATACTGCCATACGCCGGATTGTCCAGGATGCTCCTCAGAACATTGCAATAGTAGGCATTACAGGACATCATCACCGATTGCACAAGGTTGATGGGTGAAGGGTGGCTGTGGCATCCCACTGTCAGGGACCCGGCGTGGTACCCCATTTTGCAGGAATAACGGGTTTCCGGCTTCAGGACCCCTTCCTGCAATCCTATCAGGCCGTTGACCAGCTTGAATACAGATCCGGGCGGATAAGCCGACATGATGGCCCTGTTGAACAGGGGTTTGAGCGGGTCGGCAATGACCTGCGGGTAATAACTCCCGAAATTGGTAAGGTATTGGGAGGAAAGGCCTGTTGACGTGATCAGGGTGAGGACCTCGCCGTTGGAAGGGTCCAGGGCAACAACAGATCCCACTTTGTTGCGCATCAGCTCTTCCCCAAAGCGCTGCAGGTCCAGGTCTATGGTTGTGACCATGTCCTTTCCGGGAACCGCTGTTTTGTCATAGGCGCCGTCCTCATAGGAGGATTTTATGCGGTTGTGCACATCCCTCAGGAAAATGGAATACCCTTTTTCTCCCCGGAGCCATTTTTCGTAGAATTCTTCAAGTCCCGTCCTGCCGATATAGTCTCCCGGGCGGTATTCGGGATTGCTGTCCAGGAAAGATTGATCGGCCTCTATGATGTAGCCGGGAAGGTTGCCGCAGATTTCGGAGGGATAACTGCGCACACTGCGTGTCTGAACGGAAAATCCCTGGAATTTGTAGGATTTTTCCAGGAAACGGGTGTACTCCTGGTTGCTTACCTGCCTGAGAAAGATCACAGACTGGTACCCGATGGTCCTGCGCCGGCTGTGGACCTCTTCCAGCATTTGTTCCAGGCGTTCGCGGTCCAGATTGAAAATAGAGCAGAAAGCAGTAGTGTCAAAAGATACCAGCTCCCGGGGTGTGATCAGGATATCGTAGGCAAATTGGTTTTCAACCATGGTGTTGCCATTGCGGTCATAGATCAGGCCCCTGGAGGGGTAAATGATTTCGTATCGTAAAACGTTGTTGGATGCGGTTATTTTGTACTCTTTGTTGATGAGCTGCAGGAATACAAGGCGGCCTGCCAGGATGATCATGCAAATGATAAAAAAAGCAACGATGATGGATCTTTGTCTTGCCCTGTTTTCCATGATACTACCTCCCGCGCTCAAAAAAAGTTTTTTTGAATAACAGGATCAGAAAAACATTCAATAGCAGGCTGCATAAAAAACGGGCAAAGGTTTGCCAGAAGAGGAAAAAACTCAGACTTTCCAGCGTAAAGAACACCAAGTGGTGCGCCATCACACAGAGCACGACGAAGATGCTGTACCTGCCAAATCCCAGCTGGTTGAACCCGGGAACCATCAGATTGTCCAGGTCGCCTTTTACGGTAACCGTTTTCAGTATGGTACTGCGCAATGCGCCCGCTACCACAAAGGAAGCGGTGTGCAGACCCATGATGCCTGCGCCCAGGACATCAAGGGTCAGCCCAAAGGCGAAAGCCCAGAGCATAAGCAATACGGTAGAATAGGTGCAGGGAAAAAGCAGCAGGAACAGGATATAGGGCATGGGAGCAAGGTACGTGCCCAGGTTCAGGTTCTGGAAGAGCAAAAGCTGAACTGCCAGAAAGATCAGAAAGCGCAGGGTGTATTTCAGGTTGTCATTCATAATGCCTCCTCCGTTTCCGTGGCGGTCAGTTCGCGCAGGTCATCCGCACCGCTGAAAGAAACCACGTTGACGTAACGCAGGGTCTTGAAATCCGAGAACAATTCCACGTCCAGTTCCAGGAAAGAACCCTGCCTGAGGTTGCCCGAAATGACAAGGCCAATGGGTATGGACGAGGGAAAGACCAGGGAAAAGTCATTGCTCACAACCGTATCGCCGGGGCTTACATCAATATGGAGCGGGATTTCCGAGAGCGATACTTTTCTGTAATTAATTCCATTCCAGCGTAATGTGCCAAAAGTGCCCGTTTTTTTAAGCTCCGCGGTAAAACGCTGGTCTGTATTGAGCAGTGAAATGATCATGGCATAATGTTCCGAAACATGGGATACGACACCCACAATGCCCCGGGCGCTGATCACCCCCATATCGGGCGATATCCCGTCAGCAGATCCTTTGTCTATGATAAGGTAGTTGCGCTGCTTGTTCACCGAATTGCGGATCACCCTGGCAGGAATGAAAGAGAAGGAATCGGCAGCGGCCATCCTTTCGGTTGCTTCTGGCGCCAGGTGGTGCTCAAGTTCTGAAAGGCGGGCCACCTCGGCCCTGAGCCTGTTGTTTTCCAGGAACAGGTCGTCGTTTATTTTTCTCAGGTTCGTAAAAGCCGTCCACGAAGAAGTCTTTTCCCACCATTGCTTTTGCCATGAACGGACTACCCGCATGATGGCATTCTGCTGAAAGTAACTGTTATTGACAAGCAGCACGACAGCCACCGTCTGCAATGCAAGAAACAGCAGCAGAACAAGAAGTTTCCTAAGCAAAGGGGGCAGACCGGACATGCACGATCGGGTTATCTTATCTTAGTAAAAATGGGAATTTCCCAATGTTCTTCAATGCTATCCCCGTTCCCCTGGCCACTGAATGCAGGGGCCCTTCGGAAATGTGGAACGGGATGTTGATCTTGTCCTGGAGGCGTTTGTCGATACCCCGCAGCAATGCCCCTCCCCCGGTAAGGAAAATGCCCCGTTGCACGATGTCTGAGTACAACTCGGGAGGAGTCTGTTCCAGAACTGACAGCACGGCTGTTTCTATCTTGACCAGGGATTTGTCCAGGCAATGAGCAATTTCCTGGGAGGTAACAGCCACTTCTACCGGAAGCGCTGTCATCAGGTTGGGGCCGCGCACCAACATGGGTTCCGGCTGATTGTTCAGGTCCGAGAGGGCCGCTCCGACGCATATCTTGATATCCTCGGCGGTACGCTCTCCTATCTTGATGTTGTGCTGGTGGCGCATGTATTGCTGGATTTCCGTGGTAAACAAGTCACCCGCCACGCGGATGCTCTGGTTGCACACGATGCCACCCAGTGCGATTACGGCAATTTCTGTGGTTCCCCCGCCCACATCCACCACCATATTGCCTTCCGGGGCAGTGACATCTATGCCGATCCCGAGCGCGGCAGCCATGGGTTCGTAGATCATGTAAACATCACGGCCTCCCGCGTGTTCCGACGAGTCGCGGACCGCTCGGATCTCCACTTCTGTGCTTCCCGAGGGTATGCATACCACCATTCGCAGGCTGGGCATAAAAAATTTATTCTGCGGATTGATCATCTTGATCATGCCGCGCACCATTTGTTCAGCGGCGTTGAAATCGGCGATCACTCCGTCGCGAAGCGGCCTTATGGTCTTGATGTTTTCATGGGTCTTGCCCTGCATGAGCCGGGCGGTTTTCCCAATAGCCAGTGGTTTGCCCGTATTCTGATCTATGGCCACAATGGAGGGTTCGTCCACCACGATTTTGTCGTTGTGAATGATTATGGTATTGGCTGTACCCAGATCGATGGCGAGTTTTTGAGTTAAAAAGGAGAAAGCCATATGGTTTTTGCTAATGTTTGAAATGGCGTATGCCGGTGAAGACCATAGCCATGTTGTTGGTGTTACAATAATCTATACTTAACTGATCCTTGATGGAGCCGCCCGGCTGGATTACGGCTGTTATGCCTGCCTTATGGGCGAGTTCTACACAATCGGGAAACGGGAAAAATGCGTCGGAAGCCATTACGGCCTCTTTCAGGGACAGGTTGTTTTCCCGGGCTTTTTCTATGGCATGTTTCAGGGCATCTACCCGGGAGGTTTGCCCCATCCCGCTGGCAAGCAGCATCCCGTTGGCTGCCAGCACAATGGCATTTGATTTGGTGTGTTTGACCAGTTTGTTGGCAAACACCAGATCTGCCACCTGTGCTTTGGTAGGGGACTTGCGGGTAACCTGTGTAAAAGAAGCGGGGTCTTCCACCAGGGTGTCCCTGTCCTGCACAACTACCCCGTCAAAGAGGGACCTGAATTCTTTTTCCGGCAAACTGGCTTGTTGGTCATAAGCCAGGATGATGCGGTTTTTCCTGCTTTTGAGTATCTCAAGTGCTCCGGGGTCGTAAGACGGAGCCATGATCACCTCAAAGAACAGCTTGTCCATTTCCTGTGCCAGGACACCGGAAAGGGGACGGTTCATCACAATGATCCCGCCAAAAGCGCTTGCCGGGTCTGCCTTTAGTGCGCGTTCCCAGGCTTGTTCCAGGTCCTGGCTGGAGGCACATCCGCAAGCGTTGTTGTGCTTGAGAATGGCAATGGAGGGGTCGGTAAAGTCCTGAATCAGCCTCAGGGCTGCTTCTATGTCCAGCAGGTTGTTATAGGAGATATCCTTTCCGTGCAGTTTGCGTGGAAGACTCTCATTATGTCCAAAAAACACGGCGTTCTGGTGCGGATTTTCTCCGTAACGTAAAGATACGGGCGTTTCCAGAAGGCTGTGACTGAAGGCGGGCAGGTCTATGTCCCGGTTGAAATACCGGAATATGGCCGTGTCGTAATGGGAGCTGATCTTGAATGCCTGGGTGGCAAAATACATGCGGTCACTGAGCGTTGTATGGCATTGCTGAGATTGAAGCAGGGCCAGGAATTCCGGGTAGAGGGACCGGTCAGCCACCACCACCACGTCGCGGTAATTCTTGGCAGCAGCGCGAATGAGTGATATGCCCCCTATGTCTATCTTTTCTATGATATCGGCATGTGAAGCCCCGGAAGCGACTGTCTCGTTGAAAGGATACAGGTCAACCAGCACAAGGTCCACAGGGGGGATTTCCCACTGTTCCATATCGGCCTTGTCGGCGGGGACATCCCTCCTGCCGAGGATACCTCCGAATATTTTTGGGTGCAGCGTTTTAACGCGTCCGCCCAGGATGGAAGGATAGCCGGTAAGGTCTTCCACGGCCGTGCCGCCGGCCACCAGGCTCCTGATGTATTCCAATGTGCCTCCGGTAGCGATCAATTGCGCCCCTGCCCTGGCCAGCTCACCAATGACCGGGGCCAATCCCTCTTTATGGTATACCGATATGAGGGCTGTGCGTATTGGTATGTTCCTAAGATTGTTTGTCATTGTTTTACCCAAACCTGACGCTCTATAGCCTGATCCAGGGAAATCAGCGTTTCTGTCTGTATGACCGAGGGGATATTCCGGATAATGTCAATGAGGACCTCCATCAAATGGTCGTGGTCGCGGCAATATAATTTCAGCCACAAGGCATATTTTCCGGTAACAAAATGGCACTCAACAACTTCCGATATACCTTTAAGTGCTTCTATAACCGTTGGGTATTGGTTGGCCTGAGAAAGCTGAATGCCCACAAAAGCACAAACATTCAAACCCAGGGTCTGGGGTTTGACCAGTAGACGGGACCCCGTGATAATGCCCAGGGCTTCCATTTTTTTAACACGCTGATGAATTGCAGCTCCTGATACCCTGCATTCACGGGCGATTTCAAGAAAAGGCATACGGGCATTCTTGACCAGAAAAGCTAAAATCTTGTGGTCAGTGGCATCAATCTGATACTTTGACATAATAATTCTTCTTAGGACGTAAAGTTATGAAAAATTATTAGACTTCTGGTAGTAAAACAACCATTTCAGGGGGATTTCCCCTTTGCATGCCATCACGTAATCATCGATGGAACAAGAGATGTAAAAGGGAGTGCCGCTTTGCTTACAATTTGGAACCTCAATCCACCACCTGCCGCTCTTGCGGGACTGTAAAAAAACAAGTTCCTGCCCGTCTTCCCCCATCTGAACGGCTTTCCTGTGGAACGACGCGGCATCTTCCCCGGGATGCTCCTGAACCGAAACGGCCAGGCCTTCAGTCACGTGCCAGAGGAGTTGTGCCATAAGTTTTGCGGTAAGCGACCCCTTGCGGCAATCGGAGGGATAGCCATAAACCACCGCCAGTTGAAAATGATGCGAAAGTCCCATGTACCTGGCAAGGGTGCAGATTTCCTCGGCGTACAGGCCGTTAGGATTACCGTGCTTGATTTCAGGAAAATCGGCATGTCGCATGCAGCGCATGTCAACGAAATGATGAGAGGCTTCGCGAAGCAGGGGCTCGGCCATCAGATGGTTCTTGCGGAATTCCCCGAGCCGGAGTGTCTCCATGTAATTGTCCGATAGTTTTTCCAGAACTGCCGGATTGGCAAGGTACCGCTGAAACCCGATCCAGGTAAAATAATCCGGGAGGGATTGTTCCAGAAGAGTTGATAGATGATCGGGATTTTCCGTTCCCTGGGATACAAGGCTTACACGGGCACCTGAAGGCAGGAAGGCCCCCATGCCCGGCAGGTCTCCGGGGTGCATGACTATGCAGGGTACGCGCAATTTCTCCACGGCAGACAAAATCCCGGGCAACCGGGTTTCCATCGTGTCTTCCATATAAAAAACACGGGAATGACTTTGCGGATAAAGGCATTTCAATTCATCCGGGATCGCTCCGGCTTTGCCTGTAAATACGATTACCGCCCCACAGGAGGGCATTTCCTGGCAGAGGGCATCTGCATGAAGGGATTCCAGCGGGAAACGTTTTTCACTCATTGTCTTTATTTTGAATGATCTTCCTGCAATCCTCCAGGGTCAGGCTTTCAGGGTCTGTCCCCTTGGGTATTTTGTAATTCTTTTTATTCTGACTGATATAGGGACCGTAACGACCCTTTAGTACCCGGATGTTGTCTTCGGGAAATTCCAGGATGTATTTTTTGGACTCCTGTGCCAGGGACTGCTCTATCACCTGGATGCTTCTTTGGAGGGTAACTGTGTAGGGGTCATCTGTTTTGGGCAGCGAAATGAATTTTCCCTGCCATTTGACATAAGGTCCGAAACGGCCATTTGAAGCAACAACCGGCAGGTTTTCATACATGCCCAGCTCACGCGGTAGGGTAAACAGGCGCAGGGCTTCTTCCAGGGTTATGGATTCCAGGAGTTGACCTTTCTGTAGTCCGGCATATCGTTTTTCAGGATCATCACTTGTGCCCAGCTGTGCCATGGCGCCATACCGTCCCAATCTGACCGTAAGAGGTTTTCCCGTCACGGGATCGTTGCCCAGCAATCTTTCTCCCTTGCCGGGATGCGACGTTTCCAGGGCCTGGTCCAGCGTTTTGCGGAACGGTCTGTAAAAATCATCCAGCATCTTGTTCCAGACCAGTTTTCCCGAAGCTATGCGGTCAAAATCTTCTTCAACCTTGGCTGTAAAGTTATAATCCACGATGTTGGGAAAACGTTCAATCAGAAAGTCATTGACCAGGATCCCGATATCTTCCGGGAAGAGCTTTTTGCGTTCTTCCCCGAAATTCTCCTGGCATTCCTCACGGCTCACCGTATCACCTTCAAGACGGAGTTCCACGTAGCTTCTTGTTTTGGCGGGACGGTCCCCTTTGGTCACATATTGCCGCTCTATGATGGTAGAGATGGTGGGTGCGTAGGTGGAGGGGCGTCCTATCCCCAGTTCCTCCAGCTTCTTGACCAGGCTTGCCTCGGTATAGCGGAAGGGGCATTGGGTAAAACGCTGTATTGCCCGTATCTGTATGGCTTCCAGAATGTCTCCCTTTTCCAGGAAAGGCAGGGAGGAAGATGGTTTCCCATTGTTTTTTTCCGGGTCATCGTCTGAGCCTTCCCGGTACATTTTCAGGAAACCGTCAAACACAACCACTTCTCCGGTCGCCAGGAAGTTCTTGGCAATTTTTCCGCTCCCGATCTTAACCTGGGTTTTATCTATCTGGGCATCGGCCATTTGCGAAGCAATGGCCCGCTTCCAGATCAATTCATACAATTTCTTTTCTGTAGCCGTCCCTTCAATTTTTGTCTCTTCCATAAAAGTGGGACGGATGGCTTCGTGGGCCTCCTGGGCCCCTTTGGAGCGGGTGGCGTACTGTCTTGTCTTGCTGTACTGCGCTCCGAAAGATTCGGAGATGATTTTTTTGGCCGAGGCAAGCGCCATTTTGGATAACTGTGTTGAATCGGTACGCATGTAGGTTATCCGGCCCGACTCATAAAGGCGCTGAGCCACACTCATGGTCTGGCTCACCGAGAAACCCAGCTTGCGGGAGGCTTCCTGTTGAAGGGTGGAGGTGGTAAAGGGAGGGGCAGGGGTTTTGTGTCCCCTTTTCTTTTCAATTTCTGTAACGGAATAATCGGCTCCGACGCATGAAAGCAGGAATTTCCTTGCCTGTTCCTCCGTGTTGAAGCGGGTGTCCAGTTCTGCCTTGAACGGTTCCGTATTTCTTTCCGGGCAGGTAAAAAGCCCTTCCACCCGGAAAGCAGAGACAGGTTTGAACTGCAGGATCTCACGCTCGCGATCGACCACAAGGCGAAGGGCCACGGACTGGACCCTTCCGGCAGAAAGCCTGGGTTTGACTTTTCTCCACAACACAGGTGAAACTTCATAGCCCACAAGGCGGTCCAGAACGCGACGGGCCTGTTGCGCCATCACCAGGTTCATGTCAATATCCCTGGGATTTTCCACCGCCTGCAGGATGGCGTTTTTAGTGATCTCGTGAAATGCTATGCGCCGAATCTTTTCTTCGGGGATGTTAAGTGTTTCCTTCAAATGCCATGCTATGGCCTCGCCTTCGCGGTCATCGTCGGATGCCAGCCAGACCACCGATGCTTCTGCAGCGGCTTTGGTCAGTTTCTTGACCAGTTCTTTCTTGTCGGGGGGAATTACGTATTCGGGAATAAATCCGTTTTCCAGGTCGATCCCGAGTTTTTTCTTTAACAGATCCCTTATGTGCCCAAAACTTGATGTAACCAGATATCCATCTCCCAGCGCCTTGGCAATGGTTTTTGCCTTTGCAGGCGATTCAACAATAACCAGGTTCTTCTCCATACGCATTCAAAATCAGTCGGTGCAAAGTAAGCCATAAAATGAGGTATATTCCAAATATTTATCTGTAATTTTGCAACGCTACACATTTCTTTTATGAAGGAAACAACAAAGAAAAAAATCAACAAGTGGTTGTGGATCATTGTTTTGGTTCCAGTCGCCGGATTCTTCCTCATGCTGTTACTGGTAGGTGTGTTCACCAACATTCCCTCGTTCCGCGTCCTGGAAAACCCTCAAACCAACCTGGCTACGGAGCTGATATCGGAAGACGGCGTTGTGATTGCAACCTTTCACGTAGAGAACCGCTCCTATGTACAATACGAAGACTTGTCGGAATCCCTGAAAAACGCTGTTCTGGCAACAGAAGACATCCGGTTTTACCGTCATTCCGGGATTGATTTCCGGGCACTGGCACGGGTGGCCGTGAAGTCTTTATTACTGGGGCAAAGCAGTTCCGGAGGAGGCAGTACCCTTACCCAGCAGGTAGCCAAAACCTTGTATCCACGTGACACCACTACGTATAATTTCCCAGGCGGAGCAGCCTTCAAGATGCTGGTTATCAAAATGAAAGAATGGATCACGGCAGTCAAGCTGGAACGCAACTATACCAAGGAAGAACTGCTTACCATGTACCTGAACTCGATTTTTTTCGGGAGCAATGCGTATGGGATCCGGGCAGCTTCCGCAACCTTTTTTGACAAGCATCCTTCCCAACTGACACTGGAAGAAGCCGCAACCCTGGTAGGAATGGTCAATAAGCCAACCCGGTACAATCCCGTCCTGAATTATGAATCTTCCCTGGGCAGACGCAATAGCGTCATATCCAGGATGCGCAAATACAACTTCATTTCCCGCCATGAGGCCGATTCGCTCATGGCGCTGCCCATCGTGCTGAATTATTCCACACAGGACCACAACGCCGGCCTGGCCCCCTATTTCAGGGACATGCTCAGGCGCGTGATGAGCGCGGGCAAGCCGGATCCGGCGGATTATACCTATGACGAACACTACCAGGAAGACCTGGACTTATGGGAAAATGACCCGTTATACGGGTGGCTGAATAAAAATACAAGGCCGGACGGTTCCAGGTATGACCTGGACCGCGACGGTCTCAAGATCTATACCACCATCAATGCAAGGATGCAACTCTATGCCAACCTGGCAGTGGAGGAACATCTGGCCACCTATCTACAGCCCACATTCAACAGTGAGATCAGGTATAAGCAACACAAGCCCTTTTCGGACGATGTTCCTGAAGAGATCCGTGACCTTGTCATGAAACAGGCTATCCGGTGGAGCGACCGGTACCGTAATATGAAAACCGACGGTGCTACCGATGCTGAAATAGATCTGGCATTCAGGACAAAGACCCCCATGCGGGTGTTTTCATGGACCGGCAAGGACGGGACTTATGCGACAGATACGCTGCTTACACCGCGCGATTCCATCCTGTACTACAAATCTTTCCTGCGTGCCGCCATCATGGCCATGGAGCCGGAAACGGGCCATGTGAAAGCGTATGTGGGAGGACCCAATTACCGGTATTTCAAGTACGACAATGCCCGCCAGGGAAGGCGGCAGGTGGGTTCGACCATCAAGCCTTTCCTTTATTCCCTTGCCATGCAGGAAGGCTGGACACCCTGCGACCAGGTGGTCAACGTTCCCCAGACCTTCATATTGTCCGATACCACCTGGACCCCCGAAAGCGTGGACAAGCCGGAATGGATCGGGAGGAAGGTGACCCTCAAGTGGGGGTTGACCAAAAGCAGCAACAACATCTCGGCTTACCTGATGAAACAGTTCGGTCCCCAGGCCATGGTGGCCATGTGCCATAAGCTGGGCATCAAGAGTTTCCTTGACCCGGTGGTGTCGCTGTGCCTTGGGCCGGCAGACCTACGGCTCTATGAAATGGTGGCTGCTTACAATACCTTCTCAAACAAAGGGGTTTACGTGGAACCTTTCCTGGTGACACGCATAGAGGATAACAGCGGGAACCTGCTGGGAGCATTCAGCCCCCGAAAACGGGAAGCCATAGGGGACCGTACGGCCTATCTGATGGTGAACCTGTTGCAGGGAGTGGTCAACGAGGGAACGGCCATACGCATCAGGGCACTATACATGCCCCAGGGAGCAGTGGCCGGCAAGACCGGTACGACCAACGATCAGGCAGACGGCTGGTTTATGGGAATTACCCCAAGGCTTACAGCCGGGGTTTGGGTGGGGGCAGAAGACCGCCAGGTACATTTTGAATCGCTGGCCCTGGGCGGAGGTTCCAATATGGCCCTGCCTATCTGGGGCATCTTTATGAAAAAGGTAATGAGTGATCCTTCATTAGGATTCTCTGTGGAAGACCAGTTTGTGGCTCCTCCCGGATTTGACATATCCCTGGAATGCGACGGCTCCGACCAGGATATGGACCAGCAGAGCCGCACGGAAGGTTTTTTCAATTGATTATGAATATTGCCCTGGTATATGGAGGCAGTTCCTCCGAACGCGAAATTTCCATCTTAAGCGGAAAACATATCGCCACCCATTTATTGGCTCCCGATAGGAATGTTTTTGAAATAGATATCTGCCAGACCTGCTGGAGGCTTGTGGCGGTAAACGGGAGAGATACACAGCCGTCCGACGTGGACAAGAACGGATTTACCGTACAGTGGGAAGGAAAGCATATTGTATTTGATGTGGTCGTGCTCATGATACACGGCACCCCCGGAGAAGACGGACTGTTGATAGCCTACCTTGAAATGATGGGAATTCCCCACACCGGTTGCCCGGCGCGTACGGCCCTGCTGGCTTTTGACAAGCTGGCCTGTAAATCGTATCTGCGCAGCAATGGCATAAACATGGCGCGGGAGTTCCGAATCACAGAAAAAACATTGGCCGGACCGTGGGAGCAGCAGGCTGCTGCAGCCCTTGGACCCATGCCCTGGTTTGTCAAGCCTGTGGCCGGAGGTTCCAGCTTTGGCGTCACAAAAGTGTCGGAAGCCGCCCACCTGCTGCCTGCCGTGGAATACGCCATGAAGGAAGACCATGTGGTGATGATAGAAGAATTCATTCAGGGGATTGAGGTAACAAACGGGATCATGAAGACAGCGGATAAGGAATTTATCCTGCCGGTAACCGAGATCATCCCCGGCAACGGATGTGAATTTTTCGATTACAGGGCCAAGTACGAAGGGGCTTCCGCCGAGATCACCCCGGCACGCATTACACCTGAAATAACACGCCTTGTCCAGCAGACCACATCGTTGATCTACGATACACTCCTGTGCAGGGGGGTTGTCCGGGTGGATTACATCCTGCGCGGGAGGGACCTCTATTTTCTGGAAGTCAACACACTTCCGGGCATGACGCAAAAAAGCCTGGTACCCCAGGAGATCCTGGCGGCCGGCATGACGATGCGCGGGTTCCTTGACCAGCTTATCCGTTCTGCCATAGATGAACATCAGAGAATTTAAAGCATATGCCCGTGAGCGCCTGGCCTCTTCACTGGAACAGCCCGAGCTGCGTTTCCTGGTAAGTGCCCTGCTGGCCCATTTTGCGGGGATTCCCAATTACTGGTATCACACACGCGAAGAACATATACTCCCGCCAACAGCGGAAAAAGCACTGCTTAAAGCGGTGGACCAGGCCACACAGGGCAGGCCCCTGCAGTACATCCTGGGCTTTGTTCATTTTGGGAATTGCCGCATAGGAGTAGATGAGCGGGTCCTGATCCCCAGGCCCGAGACGGAAGAAATGTGGGACCGTGCCCGGCACATCCCCGGCGTGGTGCTGGACGCCTGCACCGGGAGCGGATGCCTGGCCATAGCCCTGAAGAAAGGTCGCCCCGTCACAAACGTTTATGCCTTTGACCTGAGCCGGGATGCGCTGGAAGTAGCTTCACAGAATGCAGCCCTGAACCAGGCGGAAGTACATTTTTTCCTTGCAGACTTAAACGATATTCCCGGGGTGGAAGAAGCCGTTGCGGGGGCGGGACTGGAAAAGCAGGCTGTCGGTCTGCTTATCTCCAATCCCCCGTATGTAACGGAAAGCCAAAAAAAGGGTATGTCCCGCAGGGTATTGTCTTTTGAACCCCATAGCGCACTTTTTGTCCCGGACAAAGACCCGCTTATCCATTACAGGCAACTGGCCGCTTTGGGGAGCCGCTTCCTTTGCAGCGGTGGCACCCTGATGGCAGAGATCAATGAATACTTTGGCCGGGAAACAGGCCGGCTCCTGCAGCAGGCAGGTTATTCGGAGATCCGGGTTCACAGGGATCTGAATGAAAAAAACAGAATAATTGAAGCCCGGTGGGTACCATAAAAAGATTTTTTTATTATATTTGTAATACAATGAAAAACGTTGCTATGATCAACAGATGGTGGTGGCCCGGAGAAGATCTTTTCCGCGTCGCATCTGTGGCATAGTAATCAATACCCTTTATTATTAACCTGAAGTGCCCTCTTGCAACGCAAGGGGGCTTTTTTTATTATTTTTTAACCTAAAAACTATGAAAACAACAAAGAAGTACCTTCTTCCGGACCAGGAAATTCCCAAACAATGGTATAATGTTCTGGCCGATCTGCCCCCGTTGCAGCCCATGCTGCACCCGGCAACGCATGAACCTGTTAAACCTTCGGACCTTGAGCCCTTGTTTGCTAAAGGACTCATTGAACAGGAATTTTCGACAGAACGATGGATACCCATTCCTGCAGAAGTGCGCACTTTATATAAGATATATCGCCCGACCCCCCTGGTACGTGCCAGCGGCCTGGAAAAAGCACTGGATACACCGGCAAGGATCTATTTTAAAAATGAAAGTGTTTCCCCCGTGGGTTCCCACAAGCTGAACACAGCCCTTCCCCAGGCCTATTACAATAAAATCGAGGGGATTCGAAAACTGACCACAGAGACCGGCGCCGGACAATGGGGCTCGGCCCTGAGCATTGCGGCCAGGCATTTTGGACTGGATACGGAAGTGTTCATGGTCAGGCTCAGCTACGACCAGAAACCTTACCGGAAAGTAGTCATGCAGACTTACGGGGGAAAGGTCATTCCTTCACCCAGCAACCTGACAAAGGCCGGGCAGAAAATCCTGTCAGAAAAACCCAATACCACAGGATCGCTCGGAATGGCCATATCAGAAGCCTGTGAAAGGGCTTTAAGCACACCCGACACACGTTATACGCTGGGCAGCGTCCTGAATATGGTCATGCTCCACCAGACCATCATAGGCCTGGAAGCAGAGCGTCAGTTTGAAATGGCACAGGATTATCCCGACACCATTATCGGGTGTTTTGGCGGAGGCTCCAATTTCGGGGGCATTAGCCTGCCCTTTCTCCGCCACCAGCTGGCCGGCAAAGCCAAATTTGACATGATAGCGGCCGAAAGTTCCGGGTGCCCCAAACTGACCAAAGGCACCTTCCGTTACGATTACGGCGACACCATAGGAATGACACCGCTCATACCCATGTATACCCTGGGTTGTGATTACGAGCCCGCAGCCATTCATGCCGGGGGATTGCGTTACCACGGGGCCGGAGCCATCATGAGCCAGTTATTGAAAGACAGGATCATCCGTGCTGTGGACATTGACCAGGACGAATGCTTTAAGGTGGGAATCCTCTTTTCCCGGTGTGAAGGGATCATTCCCGCACCTGAGTCGACCCATGCCATTGCCGCCACCGTGCGGGAAGCCCTCAAGGCAAAAGAAGAAGGCCGTGAGAAGGTCATATTGTTCAACCTTTCCGGTCACGGTCTCCTGGATCTGAATGCCTATGAGTCTTATTTCAACGGGCAGCTTTAACCAGCTGAAGGAACAGGGGAAGCAGGGTGTCATCACCCTCTGAAACGGGGCCTTCGGGATGGAACTGCACCCCTAGTACATGGGGATTGCCCTGCATCTCGATGGCCTCTATAATTCCGTCAGGGGCCAGGGCAGAAACCACAAAACCAGGGGCTATGTCTTTAACCGCCTGGTGGTGAAAGGAATTGACCCGGTACGTGTCCCCGTCTTCCAGCACCTCTTTGAGGATACCGTACAGTGTCGTTCCCCGGTTGACCGTTATGGTATGCGTCCCGTATTCCCGGGGCGCATTCTGGCGGTGTTTGACAGGATTTCCCGATCTTGCCTGGGAAGGGATGTCCTGGTATAATGTGCCCCCGAAGGCCACGTTCAGGACCTGTTCCCCGCGGCAGATGCCCAGCACGGGGATCCCGTGCTTCACAGCTGCACGGGCCAGGTGAATGTCAAAGAAATCCCTGGCCGGAACTATACCGCCCATGGCCGGTATTGGTTCTTCTCCGTACCAGCGCAGCGGATCCACATCTTCCCCTCCTGTAAGGATTAGGCCGTCAATAGACTCCACCATGCGCGCAATGACCTCAGGATCTTCCGTTACCGGGAGGATCACAGGAATTCCCCCGGCCTTCTGAACAGAGATGATATATGTGTTGGGCACATTGTTCCCGGAAGTTTCATAGGTGGCAGACAGCCCTATGACGGGTGCTTTTTCCTGTGCAAAAGCGGGAATAAAAATAATGACAGCTAACAGGCCTGTAATCAACGTGTTTTTCATTTGAGGGCCCTCCAGAGTCCCATATTTTCGTTTTGTCTTAAATCCAGGTCAAAAGTAAGGATGTGATCCTCCATCGAGAATTTCATGGTAAAGGCAGAGCCTCCGGAACGGAACCGGAATGTTTCACCGTTGACATGGGTCATCAGGTGTTTGCGGTTTGGAAAATCTTCCGGCCCCAGGGTGATGTACAACTGGCCGTCCTCCAGGGTAATGACCGCTTCTCCCATGGCCTGGTGGGTGTATGTTCCCACATAATAGGGGTAGGGAGCCGGAGGTTCTGCAATACGGGAAGCCTGTTCCTTTTTTTGTTTGTTTTCATTTTCCATGGCCTCGGACAGGAATTTTTCAAGTGCCTGGCCGCTGTAATCCTCGAAAGGCAGGTCCATGTAATAGTCAATCACATGGCGCATGATGGCATAGCGGGGATCGGAAGGGGGTTCGCAATTGCTGAGCCACATCAGGCCCAGGTCCAGTTCCGGGACAAAGGCACAGATGGCTGTAAAGCCCCAGGTGGTCCCGGTATGGAACCAGACACGGTACCGGTTGTTTTGTTCCACAAACCAGCAGGGAGCATAAATATTCGTTTTTGTATCTGTCTGGGATGTGATGAGCTGGCCCGTGTGCAGGTAATTCATCTGGGCAGCGGATAGCAGGGTGTCCCCGTCCACTACGCCGTTGGAAAGGTGAAGCCGGCACCATTGCATCATATCGGTCACGGTGGAGTTGATGCCGCCTGCCGGTCCAATGACAGTAAGCCAGTGCAGCGCCTGTTCTTCACCCTCCATGGGGACTGTATGTATTTTTCCTTCGCGGACGGTGGTTTCATGAGGGGTGTTTCCTCCTGCGGCAGCTAAAAAGCCGGATTCATTGGTGCTGGTATTGTGCATCCCCAGGGGGGTGAAGATCCTTTCCTGCAGGTTCTCCTCCCAGCTTTTGCCCGTCAAGGCCTCTATGATCTTCTGGGCCACAATGAACATCACATTGTTGTAGCCATATGTGGTTCTGACACTGTTAGCAGGGGGGATGAACTTCAGCATGCGGTAGACATCGTCCCTGTCGTATCCCAGGCAGGGGATGTAAGTGCCGGCCTGACCGGGCAGCCCGGAACGGTGCAGGAACAGGTCCCGCACTTCCAGGTTTTCAGTGACCCAGGGGTCGTACAATGCAAAGTCGGGAAGGTACCATTTGACGGGGTCATTCCAGTTGACCAGCCCGTCATCCACCAGCATGGCCATGAGTGTTGCCGTGAACGATTTGCTCACAGAGCCAATCTGGAACACGGTGTTGCCATCTACAGGCAATCCGCTTCCGTTCCGTTTTTCACCGAATCCCTGTACAAAAACAATAGAATCATTTTTGATCACTGCCAGGGCCGAACCGGTGATATTCCATTCTTTAGCCACCTGTTGAGCGTAAGGGGCAAAATCCTGGGCCCCTAAGAACGCGGGGAACAGGAACAGTGTGAGTAAGAAGTGCTTTTTCATCTGATAAAGATAGAAATATTTTATCTTTGTATAATGAGTAAAGTCAAAAAGGCATGGTTTTGCCAGAACTGCGGAGCTGAGTCTACAAAATGGCTCGGACGCTGCCCTTCATGCGGGGAGTGGAACACTTTTGCAGAAGAGATCATTAGTGCACCGGGCAGGCAGGAAGTCCTCACAACAGCCGCAAAAGCGGTTCCCATAGGAGAAATTTCCACCGCGCAGCAGGAACGCATATCTCTCAACAATAGTGAGATGGAACGCATCCTGGGCGGGGGCCTGGTCCCCGGGTCTGTTGTTTTGCTGGGAGGGGAGCCCGGGATCGGAAAATCAACGCTCAGCCTGCAGATACCGCTGCATGCGCCCGAATTGCGGACCTTATATGTTTCGGGAGAGGAATCGGCCCGCCAGATCAGGATGCGCGCCCAAAGGCTCCTGGGCGGGAAGGGTGCTGAAAAAATGCCGGACAACTGCCTGGTATTGTGTGAGACCATGCTGGAAAACATCCTGGAACAGGCCCAGGCTGTCAAGCCTTCGCTGCTTATAGTGGATTCCATACAGACCGCTTATTCGCAACACCTGGAATCATCTCCCGGGAGCGTTACCCAGGTGCGGGAGTGTGCTGCCCTGTTGCTCAGATATGCCAAACAGACACACGTCCCGGTCATCCTGGTGGGCCACATTACCAAAGAAGGCAGCATAGCAGGGCCCAAGGTGCTGGAGCATATAGTGGATGTTGTGCTGCAGTTCGAAGGGGATACCACGCATGCATACCGCATGCTGAGGGGTATCAAGAACCGGTTCGGTTCCACGGCGGAACTGGCGCTATTTGAAATGACCGGTCATGGACTCAGACAGGTGGACAATCCATCCGAAATGTTCATACCCATGCACGATGAAAACCTGAGCGGCATTGCGGTGGCGGCCATGATAGACGGGACACGGCCTTTCCTGATAGAAACCCAGGCCCTGGTCAGTACGGCGGCTTACGGAACGCCTCAGCGTTCGGCAAACGGGTTTGATACCCGCAGGATGAACATGCTGCTTGCCGTGCTGGAGAAAAGGGCGGGATTCCGCCTGGCGGCCAAGGACGTTTTCCTGAACATGGCCGGAGGATTGCGGGTGGCCGATCCGGCGGTGGACCTGTCTGTGGTTGCAGCCATCCTCTCATCGGCTTTTGACCTGGCCATTCCGGCCCGGTGGTGTTTTGCCGCCGAGGTGGGCCTGAGCGGCGAGATCCGGCCCGTTCCCCACCTGGAACGCAGGATTGCCGAGGCAAACCGCCTGGGATTTGAAAAAATATTCGTTTCGTCTTACAACGCCCGGACACACATTCCCAAAGATACGCGCATCGCCGTGGAAAAGGTGAGCGGAGTGGGGCCCCTGGCACGCCAGCTCTTTAAAACCTGACGGAAATCCCCGCATTGGCAACGCCTTTGTAGCCAAATCCCAGATCGGCAAATACCCCGAAATTGCTGCCCCACCTTACGCGCAAAGGGCTCAGGTGGTAGGCGAACCGCCACTTGCGGGTGTCACTGGATACATCCTGGGAACCCGAAACGATCATTTCCTGTTCATCCATCCAGCGGGTCAATCCCGCGGCGGCATGGGCAGACAGCTCCCACAGCCCGGCCCGGTAATAGATCCAATATACTGTTGCAAGCCCTGTGATGCTCAGCACGCTGCTTTTAAAAACGGCCTTCTGCGTACTGCTTTTGGCCATTTCCATCATGGCAGCGCTAAGACCCAGGTATCCCCCAAGGCTCATGTAAGGTGAAGTGTAGTAATTATAGCCTAAAGCGGCGACACCCGTGTAGACAAAACGGCTCGGCACATAGGTGTTCCCGTCCCTTCCCACAAACGTTTCCTTACGGATCTGCGTGCTCAGTTCCTGGAACGTGGGAGCCCCGTATTGCAGAAAAACCTCGTGTTTGTCATAGGTTATGTAATCATATGGATGGTACTGTGCAGCAAGTTGTTGTGCAGATATCGCCATTAGGGTGGCAACGGCTGCGATCAGAAAAAACATTTTTTTCATTATTGTACCTCTTTTGATTTATTTTTTTTGGAAACACTCAGGAATATCACGGCAAACAGACCGGTCAGCAACATGGTTACAGCCTGTGATTCGTGGCTGATGGTGGCAAAAACCATTCCGCTGGTCTGGGACAGATTGTAGACGGCCACCAGGGCCAGGGTCACTATGAAATGGAACGCCCCTATTCCGCCCTGTACCGGGACAACCCATCCAAAACTGCCCACCACCATCAGAAACAGCGCATCTACAAAATTCAGCTGGTCTTTCAGGGGGGTTGCCAGGATGGTGCAGTAACTGGTGCATACGTAAAGAAACCACATAAAGACTGTGAGAAAGAAAAAGTATCCCTTGCGGGGCATTTTCAGGCTTTGTACCAGGCCACTCCAGATGCCCCGGAAAAAATCCCCGGCTTTTCTGAAAAACTTTAACCTGCTCAACGGTTTGCGCAGCAGTACAAGGGCTAGTACAAGGGCCAGGAGGATGACGGCAATCAGGATGACGGCCAGGGCAGAAGAGCCTCCCAGCCGGTTCATGAGCGGGTCCCAGATCTGGGTGACCATGAAATGTCCGAAAACATCCATCCGCAGGAACGCAACGGCTATGGTGATCAAAACCAGGCAAAGGACATCAAAAGTCCTTTCCAAAACAACGGTTCCCAGCACTTTGTCAAAGCCAAGCCCTGCGCGTTGTGCCACAACCCCGCAACGGGCAACCTCTCCGGCCCTGGGAAGGGCGAAATTGGTCAGGTAAGCCATACCCACACCATTGAAGGTGTCAATTCTTTTTACAGGTTTTCCCAGGCTCAGAAGGATGATCCTCCAGCGGGCCGCCCGAACATAAAAAGAAAGGGCTCCCACCAGCATGGACATTAGGATCCAGAAGTAATCCGCCTTGCGCAGGCCCTCCACAAAGTCATCCCAGTGGATGCCCCTGAAGGAAAAATAAAGCAGCACCAGCGCAAGTGCCCCAAACAACAACACTTTCAGGATTTTTTTCCAGTTCATAACCGCGTAAAGGTACAAAAAAAGGACATTCAGAAAATTAGATTAAATTTGCCGTAAATAGTGGTTTTTATGAAATCTATCCTTGGAATCGGGAATGCCCTGACAGATATCCTTGCCCTGCTTCCCGACGACTCCCTGCTGGAACTCTTTCATATCCCGCACGGAAGCATGCAGCATGTAGACGCGCTTACGGCGGACAAGATCTGGCAACGCCTCAAACCCATCGGAGTGCAGTATGTGGCAGGAGGATCTGCCGCAAACACCATAACAGGAACGGCGGTACTCGGAATGCCCTCGGGATTTATCGGCAAGGTCGGAGATGACGAACTGGGATCACTGTTTTATGCAGACCAGCAACGCAACGGCATCAAATCCTGCCTGCTCAAAGGCGTCCACTCCTCGGGCCGGGCCATGGTTTTTGTAACAGGACCCGATGCGGACCGGACCTTTGCGGTCTACCTGGGGGCAGCGCTGGAACTTGTTCCCGAAGACCTGACTCCTGCCATGTTTGAAGGATACGATTATTTTCACATAGAAGGCTACCTGGTTCAGAACCAGCATCTGGTACGCAGGGCAGTCAAGCTGGCTCGTGAGGCGGGCATGATCATTTCCATAGACATGGCCAGTTACAACGTGGTGGTAAGCAACAACCCGTTCCTGCACGATATTGTGGAGAATTACGTAGACATTGTGTTTGCAAACGAAACTGAAGCCCTTTCCTTTACAGGGAAAGAACCCCGGGAAGCATTGCGTGATATTGCAGGGATATGCGACATAGCCGTTGTCAAACTGGGGAAACTGGGATCGATTGTCAAAAGCGGGGACCGGGAATATGATATCAAACCCTGGCCGGGGACTTCCATAGACGCCACCGGAGCCGGGGACCTGTATGCCGCAGGATTTCTGTATGCCCATTCCCTGGGGCTTTCCCTGCAGAAGTGCGGGGACATAGGCTCTATGGTAGCCGCCAAAGTGGTAGAGGTGGTAGGCCCCAAGATTGACATTCCGCGCTGGAAAGCCGTAAAACAAGAAATTCGCGAACGTATCCAGGATCCTGAATAAGATGAATCATCCCATTATAATAGCCGGCCCCTGCAGTGCAGAAACCCGGGAACAGGTTTGGACAGCGGCCCTGCAACTGAAGGATTTCAGGCTCCCGGCAGCAGCCGGAGGCCAGGGCATTTCTTTTTTTCGCTCCGGTATCTGGAAACCCAGGACCCGTCCAGGATATTTCGAAGGCGTCGGAGAAGCGGGGCTTCACTGGCTGAGTGATGTCCAGAAGGAATTGGGATTATCGGTATGCACCGAGGTAGCCTCGGCCCGTCACGTGGAGCTCGTGCTCAAGGCAGGATTCCATGCTGTCTGGCTGGGCACCCGCACCACCGCCAATCCGTTCCTGGTGGAAGAGATTGCCAAAGCCCTGGAGGGGGCTCCCCTTCACGTTTTTGTGAAAAATCCCATCAACCCCGACCTGGGCTTGTGGATTGGAGCCGTTCAGCGTGTTCTCAGGGTGGGTCCGCAGCGTGTGTACGCCATACACCGCGGATTCAGCGACTACCATATAGGACAATTGCGCAATGCCCCCCTGTGGCGGCTTCCCATTGAATTCAAGGTACAGATGCCAGACATACCCCTGTTGTGCGACCCTTCACACCTTTCGGGAGACACCGCTTTTATTCCCGATCTGGCTCAAAGAGCTCTTGATTTGAATTTTGACGGATTGATGATAGAGGTACATCCCACGCCCGCAGAGGCGCTCTGTGATGCCAACCAGCAATTCACTCCCGCAGAATTCGCAGCCCTGATGCATTCCCTTTTATGGAGGCGATCTGCCCCTTCGGAAGATTCTTTTTCGGAAGAAAAAATACTCCTGGATGCCATCCGTTCCCGGATAGACGTTCTGGACGAGGACCTGGTGGATCTGCTGGCACAGCGCATGTCCCTTGTGGACCAGATAGGCCAGGTCAAAAAACGCGGCGGGATAGGGATCATTCAGATAGAGAGATGGAACGAAGTCACTTCCCGAACACGCAAACAGGCTGCAGAAAAGGATCTGGACGACTCCTTTATCCAGGAGGTGTACCGGGCCATCCACCAGCAATCCATAAAACGGCAGGAAAAGATTATCCGCGAATGAGCCAGGTGATTTTATCGGAAGATTTTTCACAACTGCGTGGACTAATCCCGCCGGGAACAAGGACCCTGGTCCTGTACGACCGCAATGTGGCGCAGTGGGTGCAGCAGGCGGTGGACCCGTCCTGGGAGCTGATTGCCCTGGAAGGGGGCGAAGCGCTCAAACAATGGGACCGCGTAGAGCAGACCGTCTCCCGGATGATGGATCTCCTGGCAGACCGGTCCTGGTTCCTGGTTGGCATGGGCGGGGGGACTGTTTGTGACTTTGCGGGTTTCATAGGCTCTGTATACATGCGCGGAATGCCCTTCGGCCTGGTTCCCACCACGTTGCTGGCCCAGGTGGATGCAGCCCTGGGAGGCAAGAACGGCATCCATTTCGGCCCGTATAAAAACATCATAGGGTGCACGCAATTGCCCCGGTGGATTTTTTGCAATCCTGCGGTCCTGAAGACACTTCCCCCGGAGGAATTCCGGTGCGGGTTGGCAGAATGCATCAAACACGGGGCCATCGCCTCGGAACCCTATTTTCGTTTCATTGAAGAAAAAGTGGCACAGTGCGAGGATTTCAGCACACTGCCGGCCGGGATAACGAAGCGGCTGATTGCAGAAAGCCAGGAAATCAAGATGAAGTTGGTGGAGGAAGACCTGTATGAAAAAGGAGTAAGGAAAGCCCTCAATTTTGGCCACACATTCGGACACGCCTTAGCCGCCTGTTATCCTGAACTTTCACACGGGCAAGCCATTGCAAAAGGCATGGCCCTGTCGGCTGCCTGTTCCGTGGAAAGAGGCCTGCTGCAGATGCAACAGGCACAGAGACTACTGCGGGTAATGACTGACTGCGGCCTGGACCCCAAACTTCCCTGCCATCAAAGACAAATCATTCCCTATATGCTGCATGACAAGAAAAAGCGCGGCAGGGACCTGGACCTTGTTTTGCTCCGAACCATTGGACAGTATGTGCTGGTGAGCGATCCGGTGGAACTATGGACCAACCGGGCACAAAATCCCGGGGTAAGCCTGGATTCGGCCAACAACAGGGAGGTCCCGGCATGGCTGGATAAGGCACCCTGGGTTGAATTGCGGCTGGATCTTGCCGGGGAACTCTCGCCCGTGGCCATGGTGGCTTTACGCATGCAATGCATGGGAAAGGAAAAGAAACTCATGCTCACGCATCCTGCTGCGGCCGGACAGGGTGTCATCCCTGAAATGCTGGCAGAAATGATATCCTGGGGCCCCGGATGGGTGGATATTCCGCTGGATGCACCACAGGATTATGCCTTGGAACTGACGGCCCTGGCCCGCACAAACGGCGTGCAGGTGATCCGCTCGGCACATTTCCAGGAAAACAGCAGGGAGGGCGTTCCCGGTGAAGCGCTGCTGGACGCTCTGGCCGAAAAGGCTTTTTCCGGAGGGGCGGATTTTCTGAAAATCGCAGTCCATACCCGGACCCCGCAGGAATCTGATGCTATGCTGGCCTGGTGCGACGGGCAGAACCGGAAGGAGAACTCCCGGTTCAGGACCACCATGATGATCATGGGACCGGATGCACTGCGCGCCAGGAAGCACGCCCTGAGCAACGGGTATCCATTTGTATACGGGGCTCCTTCGGAAGACCGGGCTACGGCTCCCGGACAGCCAGTTTTTCAAGAACTTGATCTGTAGCGCCGATATTTTCCAGGACATATACCCCTGCTGCCTTTCCGGCCTTTTCACGCAAGGTGGGATCTTCCATCCAGGGTTTTAGCGCTTCCCGTAACGTGTGGTAATCACAAAAACTTGCAGCGGCCCTGCACGCGATCAGGTCGTGTGCTTCCTTAAACTTATCATAGTTGGGGCCAAAGAGAACCGGCTTTGAGTGAACAGCAGCTTCCAGTGTATTGTGAATGCCGGAAGGATTGAACCCCCCCCCAATATAGCAGACGGTAGCATGCCGGTACAGCGATGAAAGCATTCCTATGCTGTCTATGACAAGGATTTTGGGTGGAGGGCCTTGTTTTGCCGCGGAAAAAAACACCGGGTTCCACCGGCCGAACAGGCGCCGGATGGACTCCAGGTGTGCCTGGTTGATCTGATGTGGTGCCAGTACGATCTGCAGGCCGGGCATGTCCCCTGCCAGGCGTTCCAGCAGGGTTTCATCTTCAGGCCAGGTACTGCCGGCTATCAGCACGGGTTCCCTTACCAGCTGCAGGAACAGGGGCGGTGTCTTGTCATGGAGGATATTGCAGCCCACGCTGTCAAAACGCGTGTCACCCGCCACCGTTATTTCTCGTGGAGGATTCCTTAGGGAAGACAGGAGCCGGAGGGAGCGATCGTCCTGTACGAAAATATGCGTAAAACAGGACAACATGCGGCGGAACGGGGCCCCGTATTTCCTGAAAAAGGGCTGTTCAGGCCTGAAACGGGCCGAGACCAGGTATGTGGGGATTCCTCTTTTTTTCAGGGTTGTCAGGTAAAAGTACCAGAATTCATATTTCACAAATACGGCAGCACAGGGATCTGTCAGATCCAGGAACCGGCGGGCGTTGCGGGGGGTGTCCAGGGGCAGGTAAAACACATAGTCGGCCAGGGGCGTGTTTTTCCGGATCTCGTAGCCGGAAGGGGAGAAGAAAGTTAGCAGGATCTTCTTGTCGGGATGCCGCTGCCGGAAAGCTTCCAGCACCGGTCTTCCCTGCTCGAATTCACCCAGTGATGCGCAGTGCATCCAAAGGGGCGAAGCTTTCTGTGTTCCTTTCCCGAAGGCAGCCGAAAGCCGCTTCCACTGGCCTTTTCTTCCCCTGAAAAACTGCAGTGTTTTGTTCATGGCATAAAGATAGGGTAAAAAGACCTACATTTGCCGTATGGGCAGGAAACATAAAACAAGACGATTTTGGAAACGGGCGGGTTATGTTTTGTTGATTTTTTTTCTTCTGCGCCAGATGCCCCTCTATAAACCCGCACCGGAAGATCCTTTTGCTGGTCGGGACTGGTACAATCCATATGAACAGGTGCATCCAGGGGGCCGTTGGCTCAGGGCCAATTTTCACGCCCATTCCAATGCGTGGGGATTCTTCACCAACGGGCGCAAAAACACAGTGAAAGACATATTGGTCAAGTACGATTCACTGGGGTACGATATTATCGGGATTTCAGATTATCAACACATAACAGATTCACTGGCGTTTGCAGGTGCAGGGACCCCTTCCCGTTCCCGGCTCTTTATTCCGGTTTATGAGCACGGGTTCAATCTTCTAAAGACCCACCAGGGTTCCATAGGGGCCCGCAAGGTATATTGGAATGACTTTATCCTGCCCCAGACACGGTCACAAAAGCAACACATCCTGAACAAGCTGGGTGAACGCTCAACCCTGGTGACCCTTAATCATCCGGCCTGGATGCACGGTTACAGCCCGGGGCATGTGCGCAGGTTGTCGGGCTACCATCTTTTTGAGGTGCTCAATGATTTCTGGATCTCTGAAGGGCTTTGGGACGTGGCCTTGTCATCAGGCAAGCCGGCCATGCTCATTGCCGGCGACGATGCCCACAATGTCTTCAAGCCCACCGACCTGGCCCGGGACCTGACCATGATCTATAACGGGGCCGGAGGTTCCTGCGGGCCGGAAAATGTTTACCGGGCGCTGGAGACGGGTGCAGCTTATGGCATTGAAGTGACCCGCCGCGTGGCACGGGGTTCGGTGTTGGAAAAGCGTGCCTGTCTGGATGCGATGCCCGTATTGCAGTCCTGCCGCATTCAGGGAGACAGCCTGGTTGTGGTCCTGACAGGCAGGGCCCGGCAATTCGATTTTATTGGTCAGAACGGTACACTTCTCAAAAGAGTTCCGGGAATGGCAGGGAGAGCGTATGATATAGCTTGTAAAGCAAACGCAACAGACCTTGCGGCAATGGTTTCTGATTCTGCCTTTTATTTACTGCAGGCGCAGGACCGTTACGTCCGGGTAAAGATCGCCCTGCCTGACAGTTCGCACCTGTACCTGAATCCTGTGATGCGTACAACCGGAAAGAATATAAAACCGCCTATGCCTGCGGCGCAAAAACGCCGGCTATTTACTATCTTTGACTCATGATCAGAAAAACCTTCGAACTGATAGGAGAATACATCCTGCTCATGAAAAGGGTCTTTACACGGCCCGAAAAGTGGCGTATTTTCTGGAAACAGTGCCTGGTGGAAATGGAAAAGCTGGGAATGACCTCCGTTCCCCTGATAGGGGTTATTTCCATTGCCATTGGGGCTGTCCTGGTTATCCAGACAGCATACAACATTGAAAATCCTTTCATTCCCAAAATGTATGTAGGGTATATGGTGCGCGAAAGCCTGATCCTGGAGTTCTCCTGCACCATGGTGGCATTGATCCTGGCAGGCAAGGTGGGTTCCAATATTTCTTCTGACATAGGCACCATGCGGCTCACAGAGCAGATAGATGCCATGGAAATGATGGGCATCAACTCGGCCAATTACCTGATATTGCCCAAAGTGGTGTCTGTTTGCCTGTTCAATCCCCTGCTCATGCTTTTCAGCCTTATGGTAGGCATCCTGGGAGGCTGGCTGATCGTGGCCACCACCGGAATGATCACCCTGAGCCAGTATGCTACCGGATTGCGCTTTGCCTTTAACGGGTATTATATAGTATATGCCCTCACTAAAATGGTGGCATTCAGTTTTATCATTGTCACGGTATCTGCGCTCTACGGGTATTCTCCCAAGGAAAATTCCATGGAGGTGGGCCGCGCCAGCACGCGTTCCATCGTGGCCATCTGCCTGCTGATCCTGATTGTTGACCTGGCCCTCACCCAATTGATGCTCAACTGATGATATCCGTACAGAACATAAACAAATTCTTTGGCTCACAGCAGGTGCTCTCAGACATATCCGTGGATTTTGAAGAAGGAAAGACAAACCTGATCATAGGGGCCAGCGGGTCGGGAAAAACGGTTCTGCTCAAGGCCATTGCCGGGCTTCATAAAACAGATTCGGGCACGATTTTCTATGACAAAACCGATTTTACCGGGCTGGATGAAAAGCAAAGAAAGGCAATTCATAAACAAATGGGCATGCTGTTCCAGGGCGCTGCACTTTTTGACTTTGCCACAGCCCGGGAGAATGTCCGCTTCCCCCTTGATTTTTTCACCGACTGGTCCCTGGCCAGGAAAAACGAACGGGTTGACTTTTGTCTGAATCGTGTGAACCTGGGCGACATAGGAGACAAATACCCATCCGAGCTAAGCGGCGGGATGCAGAAACGGGTAGGCATAGCACGGGCCATTGCCATGAATCCCAGGTATTTGTTCTGTGACGAGCCCAACTCGGGCCTGGACCCCCAGACGGCCATCGTGATAGACCGCCTGATCAGCGAATTGACCCACGAATACAAAATGACCACAATCATCAACACCCATGACATGAACTCGGTGATGGCCATAGGGGAAAAGGTGGTATTCCTCTACCAGGGGAAAAAAGAATGGGAAGGAAGCAAGGATGATATCCTGCAAGCCAACAACAAAGCGTTGAACGATTTTGTATTTGCCTCTGAAATGGCCCGGCTCCTGAAGGAACCTAAATTCTGAAACGGACCCCCAGTTCCATCCTGAACTGCGTTGGCTGCACAGTCCGTATGCTCTTGGGCTGGTTGTTGTCAAAGTAATGCGACACGGTGGGCTCTATGTAAATTCCCATCAGCTCTGACCATTTATATTCTATACCCAGTCCGCCGTAAACTGACCACTGGACCCCCTGCACCGGGACGTATTGCCGGGTAGTCACGTCGTTCAGCTGGCAGATGTATTCGTCGGCAACAGCCCTGTCTACGGCACCACCGCCAACGGCATAGACTGTCAGGTGGGGTGTGTTGACCATGCGCAGGTAAACGCTCACGGGGATGCCTATGTAATGTGTGTTCTGGTTGACAATATATGACTTGTCGGCCGTATGCACCTGGTATTCGCCCCGGAGCAGGGTATAGGTGAGGGAAACCCCTACGGACAACCATTTGTTGAACTCTTTCTGCACGTTGATCCCGGCCGAGATGGGGGTCGAGAAATGGGCCGAGATACGGTTCATATCGTTTTCATCAAAGTCGGGGTCCATGTAATCGGGGATGCCCAGGTTGGAGAGATCGCTGCTTGCCAGGCTCAACGGAGTTTCCCATTTGGTGGTATAGGTGGAAGGGGTGAACAGGTATGCGCCGTTGATGGCACCCTGGTAGGAAAAGTTGGCAGCGGTGATCCATTTATTGTTCAGCCTCATTTTTTTGGGAGGATCAGCCGGGAACAGGCCATTTTTTGCAGGTTCCTTTACCCTGGCTGGTTCTTCCGCAGGCATATCCTTTTGGATAACAGGCTCTTCCATGGCAACCTGAACAGGGGCAGCCTCCCCTGGCTCTTGAGAGGGGATAGTTGCGGGCGGGACAGTGATCTCGGAAGTGGCAGGTATTACGGAACGATTACGAAGCAGCTCCAGCTCCTGCGGGGAAAATAATTCGGGGATGTTTCCCAGGTGGGCCGTAAGATCAAGAGCGGCAGGCTCCCGGACAATCCTGTAAACAGCCTGCGATTCGGAAGCATCCCTGGCTGGCCGGGGCATAAATAAAAAGAACAGCAGCAACAGGCAGGCGGCGGCCGCCGGGACCAGGATCAAGACCCTTCTGCGTCTCAGGAATGCTTTGCGTCCCGACAGGCGGGCTGCAAGGGCATCCCAGTCCCCGTTTTCTCCGGGGATGGAGAAGTCATAGAGCTTCTCCCGGATTTTCTGATCAAACAAATTGTCATTCATCAATCAAAGGGCTTAATGTTTTGTTAACGGTCATATAAGTACTGCCAAAAAACTGCGGTCCGTGCTCAAGGATCTCTTCCTGGCTCAACTGGAAAGTGGGCAGCATGAACTGAACATACAGTGTCTCGGGATTGTACAGCGGGTTGTGGTGTTCTCCCAGGGTATTGAATACAAGGCGGAATTCCTGTGATATGGGAAATGCTATGGTCTGTGCGCGGAAAAGCCCCGTTGAGTCCGTGAAAACAGTGTCCTCAAGACGCAGGTTTACAGGCATTTCAGGGATAGGCTCCTGTGTAAGGGAGTCGACGATCTGGCCGTGAACAATAAAAAAGGCATGCGGATACTGCCGTGTGGACATGGAATCAGGTTCCTCCCCATCATAGCGGAAAGGTATGCTGTCCTGGCAGGAGGCGGCAAGCAGCGACAGTATGACAAATCCTATGAGATGTATCTGTTTCATTTCAGATCGTTCAGTTTATTCTGTAACCAGGACCTTGCCCTGGAATACTGGGAACGGGAAGTACTTTCGCTGATGTCCAATAGCTTTGCAATTTCGTTGTGAGAGTAACCTTCAATGGCATACATGTTAAAAATGGTGCGGAATCCGTAAGGCATCTGTTCCAGGCATCGCAGGATATCATTGGCCGAGATGTTTTCCAGGATCAGTCCCGTAGTAACTGACCTGCCGGTCGTGTTCTCTATTGGTTCGCTGTAGCGCAGGGCATCGTTCCTGCGAAGGTAGGAAAGCGACATGTTGACAAAAATCTTGCGCGCCCAACCTTCAAAAGAGCCGGTCCCTGCGTAAGTCCCAATCTTCTCGAACAACACAACAAATCCGTCCTGAACGATATCTCTGGCGGTCTCCCGGCTGCCTGTATAGCGTTGACAGACGGCCAGCATTCTGGAATAAAGACGCTCATAAATAATACGTTGCGCTGCAGCTTCATTTTTTTTGCAGGCAGCAATGAGGTCACTTTCCGGTATGTCTTTGTTTAGATGAAAATTACGGCCGGAATGTTGCATGGATATGAGAAAATTCTACAGGCTAAACAAATGTAAAATAAATAATTGAATTGAACGAATTATGGTAACTTTGCAACTCCCGCAATACTTTGAACCCATGTGGAAGCGTGTTTTTATCCTGTTGTCTTTTATCGTCTTGGCCTCCTGCGGATATCGTGCCGAAGTTGCCGCCGAAGAATCCGGTGTGTTGTTTCACCAGGGATTGAAAATGTTTTACCTGGGAGACCTGCCCCAGGCCAGGGATTGTTTTAAACGCGTTGTTACGCGGCAGAAGGACAACGATGCCGCCTTCTATTACCTGGCACAGATAGCCGGTTATGCCGGACAATGGAAAGAATCGGAGCAATACCTGCAAAAAGCCCTGAAGCTGGATCCGGAAAATTACTGGTACCGCCTGCAACAGGCAAAACTGGCTGTGGCAGCAGGCAAAACGCAGGAAGCAGGGTTGCTTTACGAAAATTTATGGCGGGACTATCCGGACAAAACAGAACTGCTCTATGACCGCATAGCATTATATATGGATGGTCACAACGCAGAAAAGGCACTGGAGCTGCTCGACACGCTGGAAGGCAGGGAAGGGGTGACCGAATCGGGGGTCCTGCTGCGTTTTAACCTGACCATTGACAGGGACAAGGAAGCTGCGCGGACCCTATTGCGTGAATATGCAACCCATACACCCACTCCCCGGGTCCTTTGCCTTCTGGGAGATCTGGAAGCAGGAGACGGGGAAACGGAAAAGGCCGGGGAATATTACCAGAAGGCGCTCGAATCAGATCCCGCCTTCATGCCGGCTGTTTTTGGCATGGCCGAGGTCTATCGCATGAAGCGGCAGTTTGACCTGTACTTTCAGAACATCAACGTTTTTCTGGCTTACCCCGAGGTTGATGTGAGAATGAAGACAGATTACCTGAAACAAATCCTGGAGACAAGGGCTTTTGTTGCCACCTTCCAGCCACAGGTGGACACCCTGTTCCAGAGCACACGCAGTGCGCACAAGACAGACAGCACCCTGGCCTATATCTATGCCGGATTCCTTATCCAGACACAAAATCCGTCCGGAGCCCTGGAGGTGATCAAAGACAACATCCGTTATTATCCCAAAGATTACCACGCCTGGTACCAGACACTGGGTGTGATTTATTACCTGAAGGAATGGCCCCTGTTATGCGAATACGGGAGCAAGGCGCTGGAAAGCTTTCCCGACGACGCCGATTTTGGCAGCCTTTACGGGCTTGCATTGTGGCAGACCGGGCAACTGGACCAGGCCATAGCCCGGTTTGAAAGGATCCTGTCCCTGCTAAAAAAGGACGACAAGACCAACAAAGTCCAGACCTTGTCCCTGCTGGGAGATCTGTACCATGAAAAAGGCGCGTGGGAGCTTTCATTCAGGACGTATGAAGAAGTACTCCGCCTGGACAGGCAGAACCTGCCGGTTCTGAACAATTATGCCTACTATCTGTCGCTGCAGGGGGAACAACTGGAGAAAGCCCTGTCCATGAGCCAGGTAACCATTGAAAAAGAGCCCAACAACGCTACTTATCTGGATACATACGGCTGGATCCTGCACCTGCTGGGCCGTTCCGCCGAGGCCAGGAACATTTTCAGGCAGGCTATGGCATACGGGGGCAAGGAAAGCGCCGAGATCCTGAACCATTACGGGGATGTTCTCAACGCACTGAACGAACCGCTCATGGCCATAGTTTACTGGCAACAGGCTTACGCTATCGAGCCACGGGAAGATATCCGGAAAAAAATCGATAACAACAAAAAACCCGGGCAATAAACAATGAAGAGGATATTGCTGATCCTATCCATGTTACTGGCAGCAGGCATTACGGCCCGGGCACAGGACGTGGGGGAGCTGCAATCCCGAAACCGCCGGCTCAGGGAGGAAATTGCCACGCTCGAAAACAGGATCCACTCCACGGCAGACAACATCCGTGACCAGCTCACACAGTACAGGCTGGGCCAGCGCCTGTTGTCCAGCCGCCAGGAACTGATCACCGGGATGGAACAGGAGCTGGCCACTCTCAACAACACCATTTCAGAAAAAAGCAACATGATCGGCCGCCTCAGGCAGGAACACAGCGACCTGCTAACGGCTTACCAGACACTGTTGCAGCAGGCATACAGGCACCGCGACCGGAAACTCTGGATCATGCACGTGCTTTCCAGTGAAAGCGCCTCGCAGGCCTACCGCCGGTGGCGATACTTCCGCAATTACAGCGACTATATGCGCGCCCAGGAAAGGAAGATCCGTGATATGCAGGACAGCCTGGGCCGGGAAGAGGCGCGGCTGGTTGCACTGCAGAAGGAGCGTGTAACGGCCCGGGACAACATGGCCCTTGAAATTACCCGGATGGAAAATGACCAGCGGCTTCTTGACGGCAACATCAAAAAGATGCAGCAGAATGAAAAGCAACTGAAAGCGGAATTGCAAAAACGCATAGACGAACAGCGCAAACTGGACAGGGAAATCCGGGAAGCGCTGGCTGCACTGGAAAAGAAGGACCTGGCCCGGGATCCTGCAGCCGTAGAGGCAGCGCGCGTTCTTTCAGAAGATTTTGCCGCCAACAAGGGCAACCTGCCCTGGCCGTTGAAAGATGCCGTGATCATTGAGCGTTTTGGCCGAATTACCGATCCCAAATGGGGTTTTACCTTTGATAACAAAGGTGTTACCCTGTCCGGAGCCAAAGGAGGGGAGGTAAAGACCATCTTCGACGGTACTGTTTCCAGTATATGGATGGACAACCGGGACAGTTACCTGATACGGGTGCTGGTAACGCACGGGCAGTTCAGCACCATCTATTGCCACATGGTTGACGTGGTAGTCAAAGAAGGGGACAAGGTGGTGACGGGGCAAAAACTGGGGACGCTCTCTCCCCGGGGGGAAGGGAACAGTTACTTTCAGTTGCTCCGCAACGGGGTGCCCGTCAATCCGGCGGATTGGTGCCGATAAATTCCCTGATCACAGACACGTAGGGAATATAGCGTTCATCCCTTGGATGTACGCAGGTAAAATAACTCAGGAAGTTCAACAGCCTCAGGGCCTCGGGGTATGCCTTTGAAACAGGGGGGATCTGGTGCAGTAAAGGCTCGGCGTGTGATTTGAGCACTGCCAGTTCATAAGGCAGGGCCGAGTTGAACATCACATCTGCCTCTTCCTGGAAAGGAAAAATGTTCTGCCGCTCCCCGTAGCTGATGCTGGGCCAGCGCAGGATGGTATCCTCCGCCGAGATGCCCCGGAACTGTGCATCGCGCACCATGCGGCGGATCATCCGGGTATCGGTGGTCGAGATCCGGTTGTTCTCGTCCATGGCCAGGGAGGTAAGCGCCGAGGCGTATATCCGGAATTTGTTTTCTTCGGGGATATCCTTCGTCAGGGCCGGGTTCAGGGCGTGGATCCCTTCCATGATCAGGACCTGGTTCTCTTCCAGCCTGAGTTTTTTCCCGCTGAAGGCACGCTTTCCCGTTAAAAAATCAAAGAAGGGGATTTCAATTTCCTTGCCGTCAAGCAGTTCAAACAGCTGTTGGTTTAGAAAAGCCACATCCAGGGCCAGGAGGGATTCAAAATCGTAATCTCCCTTTTCATCGCGCGGGGTATTTTCCCTGTCGACAAAATAATTGTCCATTTCCAGGACAACAGGCTGCATGCCCAACACCTTCAGTTGCTTGGAAATCCGTTTGGATGTGGTGGTTTTTCCACTGCTCGAGGGGCCGGCAATTAGAACCAGCCTTACTTTATCCCTCAGACCGAATATGGTGTCGGCTATTGCCGCATACCTCCTGCTGTGCAGGGCTTCTCCTATCAGGATCAGGTCTTTGGTTTCGCCTTTCTGTATTTTCTGGTTCAGGCTGCCCACGTCACGTACCCCCATGATCTTGCCCCAGTTGACATATTCTTCAAACACCTCCACCAATTTGTGCAACTTTGGCTGGCCGTCCACCCTGGCCGGATTGTCCGGCTGGGGATACTGGAGCAAAAATCCCTTGTAAAAACGTCGCAGGTGGAACAGTTTAAGGTAACCGGCAGAAGGCACGAGCGGGCCATAAAAAGTGTCAGGACTATTTTCCAGGTAATAAACAGAGGTGAAAAAATGGCCACGCGTTTTCTGTAACAAGGCTTTTTGAGGGAACCCGGCTTTTTCGAATATCTGTTGCGCTTCTTCAGACGGGATCTTTTCCATCCTGAAGGGGATGTCCTGTTCTATGATGCGGTTCATGGCCTGGCGGATCAGCTCCATGTCCCGGTCGGTTTCCTCCCTGTCATCGGGTAAGACCAGGTTGCAATAAAGGGAATTCACCACAGAATAAGAGATCCGCAGCTTTGCCTGCGGGAAGACTTCTTTCACCGCTTTTTGCAGGACAAAGGACAAGGAGCGGATGTAAGTCCTTCTTCCGTCGGGATGTGAATAATCCACAAATTCAACTTTGTGGGGATTGTACAGGGTATAGTCCAGGCATTTTAGGCGGTTGTCCACCAGGGCGGCCAGGTACTTTCCGGCATCGGCCCCGTTTCTTTCCCTGTTTAATTCATGTAACGTTTTCATAAGCAACTCTCTCTACTTTAACCACTCCCTGAGCAGGGTGCCTGTATAGGACTGCAAATTCTCTGCCAGTTCTTCCGGTGTCCCGGTCCCCACCACCTGTCCCCCGCAGTCCCCTCCTTCGGGCCCCAGGTCAATGATATGATCGGCCGAGCAGATGATGTCCGGATGATGTTCTATGATCACAATGGTATTGCCTTTATCGGTGAGCTGGTGCAGGATGTTGAGCAGGACCTTCACATCCTCAAAATGCAGCCCGGTGGTGGGTTCGTCCAGGATGTAGAGCGTTTTGCCGGTGGAAATGCGGGACAATTCGGCCGCCAGCTTTACCCGCTGGCATTCTCCCCCGCTCAGGGTCGTGGAGGGTTGGCCCAGCTTGATGTAGCCCAGTCCCACGTCCTGCAGTGTTTTGATTTTTTGAATGATGGAAGGCACATGCCTGAAGAAGTCAACGGCTTCGTTGATCGTCATGTCCAACACCTGGTAGATGTTCTTGTCCTTGTAACGGACCGCCAGTGTGTCGCTTTTGTAGCGTTTCCCCTGGCAGTCGGGGCAGGTGATGTGGACGTCGGGCAGGAAGTTCATTTCTATGAGCTGGATCCCCGCGCCCTTGCAGGCTTCGCAACGGCCACTCCCGATGTTGAAGGAAAAGCGGGAAGATTTGAATCCGCGTGTCCTGGCATCCGGCGAGGCAGCAAAAAGCTTGCGGATCTCGGCAAAAACGTTGGTATACGTTGCGGGGTTGCTGCGGGGCGTTTTCCCTATGGGGGACTGGTCTACCTCCACCACCTTGTCTATGTGCTGGATACCGGTGACCGAACCATGTGGCAGGAAAGGCCTTTTGGAACGGTAAAACTTACGGGCGAGCACGGGAACGAGCGTTTCGTTCACCAGGCTGGACTTGCCGCTGCCGCTCACGCCTGTGACGCAGATAAAACACCCCAGTGGAAAATCCACGGTGATGTTCTTCAGGTTGTTGCCCGTGGCTTCACTTACACGCAGTACATTCCCGTTGCCGGGACGCCTAGTCTTTGGGACCGGTATGCTCCGTATCCCCTTCAGGTACTGCCAGGTAAGGCTCTTCTGGTGCTCTTGTTCCATGAATTGGTCCAGGGGTCCCGAGTAAAGCAGGTGGCCGCCCTCGCGGCCGGCCCCGGGCCCCAGGTCTACCAGCCAGTCGGCGCTCAGGATGGTTTCCTGGTCGTGTTCCACTACAAGCACCGTGTTCCCGGCATCGCGCAATTTCATGAGTGCCTTGATAAGCCGGCGGTTGTCCCGCTGGTGCAATCCTATGCTGGGTTCATCCAGGATGTAGAGCACATTCACCAGGGTGGACCCGATCTGCGTTGCCAGCCTGATGCGCTGGCTCTCCCCGCCGCTCAGGGTACGTGTTCCCCGGTCCAGGGACAGGTAGGAAAGTCCCACATCCAGCAGGAACTGCAGCCGGTCGCGTATCTCTTTCAGGATGTCTGTGGCAATGGCTTTTTGCCGGTCCGAGATGCGGTCTTCAACCCCCTCCAGCCAGTTGACCAGCGGCTGGATATCCATGGCAGACAGCTGGGCAATGTTCTTGTCTGCAAAGCGGAAACACAGGGCTTCCTGGTTGAGCCGGCTCCCATGACATACGGGACATGTTACTTCTTCCAGGTAGCGCTCCAGGGTGGCCATTTTCCCTTCCCCGTCGCCGTTCATTTGTTCCATGCGGTTGATCAGACCAGGAAAGGTAATGGTGTAGGTTCCGCCCATCTGTGAATGGACATATATCAGGTCTTCGCTCCCGTAGAGCAATGTGTCCATGGCTTCTTCCGGGATCTCTGCAATGGGGGTGTGCAGCGAGAACCCGTACTTCTTTGCTACACCTTCCAGATGACTGAACAATGTGTTGTCCCGGAACTTGCCAAAAGGCTCCAGTCCGCCCTGGGCGATAGACAGGGAATTATCCGGAATGATCTTTTTCATGTCAATGCGGGTTGTAAATCCCAGGCCTTTGCACTTGGGGCAGGCTCCCAGAGGGGAATTGAATGAAAAACTGAAGGGTGCCGGCTCTGGAAAGGACAGGCCGCTTTCCGGACACATCAGGTGTTTGCTGTAATGGGTGGTCTGGCCGGTATCGGGGTCCAAAACAACAAAAGACCCGTTCCCGTGATGCAACGCCGTGTTGACCGAATCACGCAGGCGGGCCAGCGATGCCCCGTCCTGCCCCGAAGGGACAAGCTTGTCTATGACAATCTCAATGAAGTGGGTCTTGTAACGGTCCAGCATCATGTTGTGTGAAATCTGCTCTATATTCCCGTCTATGCGGACTTCAAGGAACCCTTTTTTCTGGATCTGTTCCAGCAGTTCCCGGTAATGCCCCTTTCTCCCCTTGACCACAGGGGCCAGAAGGATGCATTTTTTTCCATGGTGCTGCGAGGCAATGAGCGAAACCATCTGTTCCGCACTGTAGCGTACCATGGGCTTGCCTGTAGCAGGAGAGTAAGCAATGGATGCCCGGGCAAAGAGCAGCCTCAGAAAATCATAAATTTCCGTGACCGTGCCCACCGTGGAACGGGGATTTCGGGTAGTGGTTTTCTGTTCAATGGCAATGATGGGACTCAGGCCCGAGATGTGTTCCACATCGGGGCGCTGCAGGATACCCAGGTAGTGGCGTGCATAGGAAGACAATGTTTCCAGGTAACGTCTCTGTCCTTCTGCATGCAGGGTGTCAAAAGCCAGGGAGGATTTCCCGCTCCCGCTCAGCCCGGTGATGATACACAGGGAATGGCGGGGTATATCCAGGCTGATGTTTTTCAGGTTGTGGACTCTTGCCCCTTCTATCCGGATATAATTAGCAGGCATGGGAATCAGCATAAATGCTGCAGGTAGGGATTGCCTGCAAATTCACGTTCCAGGGAAGAGGAAGGACCGTGCCCCGGGAAAATGAGGGTATTAGCCGGCAAAGGCATGATCTTCCTGGCGAGCGAATCCATCAGATGGTCATAATTTCCCCCGGGCAGGTCGGTCCTGCCCACGCTGCCGGCAAAGAGCAGGTCTCCTGTGAACAACATTGCTTCCTGTTCGCCATACAGGCAGACACTGCCCGGGCTGTGACCCGGGGTGTGCATTACTTTCAGGGAGGATATCCCGAAGGCAAGCACCTCGCCATCATCGAGGGGGGTATAGTCTGTTCCGGGCCCGGTCATGCTAAACCCGAACAATAGCGCATGCGAAGACGCCCTTTTGAGCGTTTCGGCTTCCAGGGGATGTGTCCGGAACGGGATATCGTATGTCTGACGCAGGAAAGCGAGTCCCATCAGGTGATCAAAATGACAGTGCGTGTTTACAATGTACCGGGGGTTGAAGTTGTTGCTTTTGATGTACGCGGCCAGCCGCTGTTCTTCTGTTTGTCCAAAACAACCTGGGTCTATGATGATGCAATCACCTGTCTGGTCATATACCACGTAACAACAGGTGCGCAGCGCATTGAAAAAGAAAGTTTTACATTCCATGTTTCATCTTTTGTGTGCCTGTAAGCATGGGTACGAATGAGTAGGGGCCAAAATCCTCTGTGGTATAGGTATCTTTTCCGGTCCGGGTAATGCGAAGCATTTGTTGTTCATTCCTTCCCACAGGAATCACCATTTTCCCGTTAATGGCCAGTTGCTCCTTTAGCGTTGGGGGTACAGCCGGTGCGCCACAGGTCACCAGGATCCCCTTGAACGGCGCAAACTGGGGCAGGCCGGCAAAACCGTCGCCAAAGTACAGGCCTGAAGGGTCAAAGCCTGTTGCCACCAGGTTTTTCTGCGCCAGCAGGTACAACTCCCAGATCCGTTCAATGGAATAAACCTGGAATCCCATGGCCATTAGGATAGCTGCCTGGTAGCCGCACCCAGTCCCTATCTCCAGGACCTTGTCCATTTTGTTGCAGTTGAGCAGATGCGTCTGCATGGCAACGGTATAAGGCTGCGATATGGTCTGGCTGCCGGTGATGGGCAGGGGTTTGTCCTTGTAGGCCAGATGCTCCAGCCCTTTTTCCACGAACATGTGCCGGGGGATCCGTTCCATGGCTTTAAGAACCAATGGGTTGAACGTGTATTTACGGGCCAGTTCTTCTATAAGCAGCCTTCTTTGTCCTTGTTGTCTGAGGGTGTCTGGCATGGGAAAACTTCAGGGGCAAATGATTAAGCCCCCTCTCTTCCGGGAGGAGGCTTTCATCCGGTTTAGGAAAATGGATTTAGTTGTCTAATAATCTTAACGAAGGATCAATCTGGTAGGCTTTAGCCTTGTATTCTGCAGCCTTTGCGTTTTCGTTCAGGCGCCCGTAGGCAATACCCGAGGCATACAGAACATAGGGGCAATCCTGGTCAAGATCTTGCAGCACCTTAAGGGCTTCTTTCACCTGGTTCTTGTTCAGAAGGGCAATGGCATAATTGATGTCTTTGTCATCTGAAAGCAGGCGGATGGCCTTGTCGTTGTCTTCCTGGTAGATAGCCAGGACACCGCGGTAGTAGCGTGTCATTCCTTCATCAGAGATGGTGTTCAGGGCAGATTCAGCCTCGCTGTACTGGCCTTGTTTCATGGCTATGCAGGCGCACTGCAGGGCAACCATGTCTTTTTCTGCCGGTTCATCGGCAACCAGTTTTGCGGTTTCCAGGGTTTGCTGTGCGGCTTCCAGGTCGTTTTTCTGGATCTGGTTGTATGCCAGGTTCACGTACAGTTCAACCACGTCGGGGTAGCGGTCCAAAGATTTCTTGTAAAGGTCTATGGCCTGATCGGGTTCCAGATCCATGGCGGCCTGGATGATGTCGTTGGGAGTCAGGTATTCGGGCTGGTTGTCTGCAATCACGCGGATTTCCTCTGCAGTCAGCTGGATGGGGTCAAAGTTGACGGCAACCGATCCGTAACGGAGCAGGGGCATCATCACGTTCTTTACCTCGGCGTTGGAAGCGATCTCGGCCCGGATCTGGCGCTCAGCCTCGACGGGGTTGGATGCCAGGCGGAGGAATTTCTCGGCAAGCTGATCTTTGTTGCTTACGTTGGATTCCTTCATGGCGGTGTAGAATTCATTCCAGAATCCCATGCCCGAAGTGCTGTTCACAGTCCATACGCTGGCAGGCACCTCTTTGGTGTAGCCATTGTCTTTCAATGCTTTTACAAAGAAATTACGGGTATTGTCTGCACGCTTCTTGGCCAGCGGGTCATTAATGCGGGAGGTTCCTTCAGGGGAAGCGTTTCCTTCCACGTCAATGCGGGTGATATTGAAATCGTTGCGGCCTGTCAGCTGACGCAGGGAATTCAGGGTCCGCGTGATTTCGGGCTGGGTGGCAATAGCGCTGGTTACCGTGTAGCCGTTTACCGGGAAATAGATCTTTCCGCGGAGGGCGGCCCTGACACTGGATTCAGCGGCTATGTGTGCCATATATACAGGCAGTACGGGAGTCAGCGGCACGGCAATGGCCCAGCTGCACAGGGGCAGGCACAATTCTTCCTTGCTCAGGCAGTTGAGTATCCACGCTTTGGTTTGCAGGGTGGCCGTGGCCAGACCGTCATGATACGGTATGGTGGTGCTGTAGCACAATACCTGTTGGACAGACCAGTCCACCACCGGGTAATTGGTGTCTACAACAGAGAATCCCTGAACCGTATAGCAGGGTAATTCCTTTACATCACCGTTGGCGTATAATATGGAAGGCATTATGCTGAAGGTGATTCTTTTTTCAAAATAGTTTGCAGGAATTTCCACACAGAAAGAGACCTTTACCGTTCCGTTCTGCTGAACGTCAAAAACCGGCTCACCGCAAACGATCCCGGAAAAATCGGCAGGGATCCTCGTGCTTGCGCAGGATGCCAATACAACTGACACCGCTCCGAGGATGAGAATATTCAATATTTTCTTCATGTTTTATAAGATTATGAATAGTAGACATCTATCAGGTTATACGCAAAGTTATACAAAAAATTCCCACACAACAACAATTTTTGTTAATTACCTGTTAATTGTTTTAAGGGCATAAAAATTACGTATCTTTGTTTAAGCAAAAAATACCGGATATGCATATAGCTGTTGCAGGAAACATTGGAAGCGGGAAAACCACTTTGACAAGGCTTCTTTCCAAACATTACGGGTGGGTTCCCAAGTATGAAGAAGTAGTGGACAACCCCTATCTGACAGATTTCTACGAAGACATGAAGCGCTGGTCTTTCAATCTGCAGATATTCTTTCTGAACCGGCGCCTGGCAGGCATCGTAGAGATCCAGAAAGCGGGACATACCGTCATCCAGGACCGTACCATATATGAAGATGCCAGCATTTTTGCCACCAACCTGCACGCCATGGGACTCATGTCCACGCGTGATTTCGACAATTACATCAAACTCTATGAGCTGATGATATCGCTCATTCCCGCACCCGATCTGATCATATACCTGAGGGCTACGGTCCCCACCCTGGTGAACCGCATCCAGAAAAGGGGCCGGGAGTATGAAAATTCCATACGCCTGGACTACCTTACGGGGCTGAACGAACGGTATGAGACCTGGATAGCGGATTATGAAGGGCCCAAATTGATTTTGGAAGTAGACAACCTCCAGATAGAGGAGAATCCGGAAGATCTCAGCAAGGTGATCGACAAGATAGACGCCCGGCTGCACGGACTGTTCTAAGTGCCGGCTTTAGGGCGCCTGTTCCAGGTGCCTGTTTCAAGGAGCCAGGTGGCTGGTTCCGGGCAGCTTGTCCCCGGGTGACGTTTTCCGGAACTGATTTTTTCCCGCTAGATGTTGGATTTTTTATGTGTGAAGTATGTTGGTAAAGGCATACGGGAGTGCGGTATGCGGGATAGAGGCGATCACCGTTACCATAGAGGCGGATGTTTCTCCCGGAATCAATTTTCACCTGGTAGGACTGCCCGACAGCGCCGTGAGGGAGTCCCAGCAACGCGTTTCAACGGCTGTGCATTCCGTGGGTTTGCGCATCCCCTGTAAAAGAATTGTGATAAACATGGCTCCTGCCGATATCCGGAAGGAAGGCTCGGCCTATGACCTGCCCCTGGCGCTGGCGGTGCTGGCGGCCTCGGAACAGATCCGGGCCCCCATGCTGGACACCACGCTCTGCATGGGGGAACTGGCGCTGGACGGAACGCTGAGGCCCATCCGGGGGGCGCTGTCCATGGCGCTGCATGCGCGGGATTGCGGATTCCGGGCGTGCATCTTTCCCCTGGAATCGGCCCGCGAGGCGGCCGTGGTGGAAGGCCTGGACGTGTATGGGGTCACGCACCTGGCCCAGGTGCTGGACCTGACGGAAGGCTATGTGAGGATGGAGCCCCTGCAGCCTGAAGAGCCTGTGCAGATGGACCCCCTGAAACCGGGAGAACCTGTCCAGGTTGCACCTCTGCGGCCGGACCCGTACCCTGATTTTTCCCTGGTGCGCGGACAGGCCCAGGCACGAAGGGCCCTTGAGGTGGCAGCGGCCGGGGGCCACAATGTGCTCATGACCGGTCCGCCGGGGGCAGGGAAGACCTTCATGGCACGCTGCCTTCCGGGGATCCTTCCTCCTTTGTCCCATGCCGAGGCTATGGAAACCACCCGCATCTGGTCGGTGGCCGGGGTGCCCCGGGGCGAGATGGGGCTGATGCGCTCCCGCCCGTTCCGCTCCCCGCACCATACGGCCTCTGTGGTATCCCTCACGGGCGGGGGAGCCTCGGCATTACCCGGAGAAATATCACTGGCCCACAACGGGGTGCTCTACCTGGACGAACTGCCCGAATTCCCTTCGGCCGCCCTGGAGGTGCTGCGGCAGCCCCTGGAAGACGGAACAATAAGGCTTTCCCGGGCGCGGTATAAGGTGGACTACCCGGCGCGGTTTATGCTGGTGGCCTCCATGAATCCCTGTCCCTGCGGGTACCGGGGACACCCGACCAGGGAGTGTGTTTGCCCGGCCTACCAGGTGCAGCGCTATGAGAACAGAATCTCGGGGCCCCTGATGGACCGGATTGATATTCACCTGACGGTAAAGCCGGTAGAAGTCGAAGACCTCATCCCGGGGTCGGCTGCCACACCATTGGCAGAAGGCTCTGAGGCCATACGCCTGAGGGTGGAAAAGGCACGCGCCCTGCAAACGGAACGTTTCCGGAACATGCAGGGGGTGCACACCAATTCCCAAATCAGTGTGGGGATGCTGCCGGAAGTATGCGGGCTCGGCCCCGCGTGCAGGACATTCATAAGGCAAGCCCTGGAGCGGCTTCACCTGTCCGCCCGCGCCCACCACCGCATCCTGCGCCTGGCCCGGACCATCGCGGACCTGGAAGGCAGCCCGGCCATAGAGATCCACCACCTGGCAGAGGCGATACAGTATAGGTGAGGATGCTCCGGGTGGTCGCTGCACCATAAAGTCCCGGAAACTTATTATGTAAGCCGAGGCACCCGGTCCTTTTGGTGGCAGCGACCCGGGTATGATCCGGCTGCCTGGCAGGAGGTGGTGCCTCGCAAACTTGATTCGTTTGCCTCATAATCAACCACTTATGCAATTCATACCCCCGGGGGGGTTGAATCTTCTAATACGCAGAATATCAGCTAAAAGAACAGTGTTTGCGAGGCACTCTTATGTGGTGCGCCAAAAGCTTTTGGCGCTTATAATATGCTGCTTCGCAGCACCAATCACTGTTCCTGGTTGCTTTGTGGGAGGTAGGACCAAAGGAGGTACAACCTCCTTCTTGTTTTTCACACCACGGGCAGTTTTACAGTTTTTTTGCCCATGGTACAGCTGATTGACCGTATGACTGCCACAAGCTACTCAGTGAAGGAGAGCAGAATCGTAAATTCGGTCAACATAATGACGGAATTCATGCAAATACAGTCAACGTAATGACGGAATTAACGAAAAACGCCCAGTGATGTAAAATAAACTTGTCAAATAGTAAAATATAATTTACATTTGTGCGTCATATTACAAATCAGGTATATCATGAAAAGAAAAAGAATCCTTCTTCCGCACAAATTCCAGGTTATTGGCTGGGGCATGTTTTCCTTAGCTGTTATGCTGTTGCTAATTATTTTGCTCAGATATGAATGGAGCACGAGCCACGAAAACACATTTCTTCCCCTGGTGGATCAGTACAGCAGGTATGTGACATCCCTATTGTTGGTGTTGGCATACGGATCGGCCTTTTTTGTCGCATTTTCAGAGGAAAAGCAGGAAGACGAGCTGGTCAGGGAAATACGGTTTTCTTCAGTTACCATAGTCGCTGCCGTACTTTTTGCCCTGATGGTTTTGTTTTCCCTTCTGGCGGCACTGTCCCAGGGGTTTCGGCTTAATTTCTTCACCGAGCGCAGTTACTATGTAATGCACTGGATTTCGAACATACTTTTTGCCTTCTTTATTTATGTCATTGTATTCAGAGTTAGGCTGTTCATTATCAAAAGGAGGCTGAAAAATGAAGAATAACATAAGGGTGGAACGTGCCATCAAGAAAATCACGCAACAGGATCTGGCAGATTTATGCGGAGTCAGCCGTCAAACCATCAATGCCATTGAAACGGAACGATTTGTTCCTTCCACGGTTCTTGCGCTAAAGATAGCCCGGGTTTTTGAGAAGACCGTGAACGATCTGTTTATGCTGGAAGAGGAATAGTTTATCTATTTTTGCACCATGGAACTGATTTTTTCCCTGGAGAACATACGGCAGGCGGCCGGGGCGCTTTTACAGCATACCGGCAAGGAGGGCGTGGTGGCTTTTTACGGGCAGATGGGGGCGGGCAAGACCACCTTTATCAAAGCCCTGTGCCAGGTCCTGGGGACGGAAGACTGGGTGAACAGCCCGTCCTTTGCCCTGGTCAATGAATACCTTTCGTCGGAAGGAATCCCCATTTATCACTTTGATTTCTATCGCATTAAAAACATACAGGAGGCCCTGGACATGGGGTGCATAGAATATTTTGAAACTCCGGGAACCTTATCTTTGATTGAATGGCCCGAGCTGATCACCCCCCTGCTGCCTCCGGACACCTGGCGCGCAACCCTTGAGGTCCTTCCCTCCGGCGAACGGAAGCTGACTGTAAGCCGAGACTGATTACGAGAAGCAACAACTTGACGCCAGCAGGCACTGACTGCAGCCCCCTCTTACTGAACCTCCCCGATGCAGACCGCCCCGAATTCTTTTTCCAGAACAACCCGGCTGTCCGGGTGAGCGGCAATGAGCAGGCCGCCGCTGGTCTGGGGGTCACAGAGCAGGAGTTTCACCGGGTCGGGCAGGGTGGGGCCTTCAGGGACCCCTGCGGTCACAGCCTTTTGAGCAACATCGGGTAGTGTGGAGTCTTGCAGCGTGCCGCCTTCCGGAATTCCCACAGTGACGGTATTGTCCGCAGTTGAAAATGCCAGGCGGTGACCGTAACTGTCGTAATTCCTGTAGGTGCCGCCGGGAATGCAGTTTTCCTTTACATAGAGGTCAATGCCCGGGATGAGGGGCACGTCTTCCACCCGGATCCGGGCGGTAAAGCCGGAGCCTTCCACCATTTCCAGGCAATGGCCCAACAGGCCGAAGCCGGTGACATCGGTCAGGGCATGCACGCCGGGCAGCAGCGCCAGCCGGGGGCCTTCTATGTTCAACCGGGTCATCTGGCGCAGGGCCGTTTCCATATGTTCTGGCAGGGCGATTCCCCTTTTGATCACGGTGCTTATGAGCCCTATGCCCAGGGGCTTTGTAAGGAAAAGAAGATCACCTTTCTGAACGCTGTTGTTCCGGCGTACCAATTCCTTGTCAATAATGCCCGTCACGGCCAGGCCGAAAACAGGTTCCGATATGCTGATGCTGTGTCCGCCGGCCAGGGGGATCCCGGCCTGTGAGCAAATGGCACGTGCCCCTTCTATCACCTTCCCCGCAACCGCAGCCGGCAGTTTCTCCAGCGGCCAGCCCAGGATTGAGATGGCCATCAGGGGCGTTCCGCCCATGGCGTAAATGTCCGAGATGGCGTTGGTGGCGGCGATCCGTCCAAAATCATACGGGTCGTCCACGATGGGGGTAAAGAAATCGGTGGTGCTGATGACGGCTTTCCCGCCTCCAATGTCGTACACAGCCGCATCGTCGCAGGACTCGTACCCCACGAGCAGTTGCGGGAATTCTATGGCACCATTGCTCCGGTCCACCATTGCAGCACGTTGGTCACCAGTACCTTTCTCCAAGCCCGTACCCTTGGCACGTTGCTCACGTGTAGAATGGTCCTTACCTTCCTGGTCCTTTTTCGAGCTCCCCGGCAGGCTTTCCTGCAGAATCTGGCGGAGTTGGGCGGGGGAGATTTTGCAGCCGCATCCGGCTCCAGGGCTAAATTGTGTCAAACGTACCGGTTCCATAGTTCTTCTTGCGTATTTCCAATTGGTAATTGTATGCTTTGTCGTAATAGGCCAGGCAGATTTGCAGGGCTGTTCTGATGTTTCCGCTCTGACAGGCCTCTGTCGCTTTTTTGCACAGATCGTATCCCAGGCGTTTTTCAATTTTCAGGATGGCATTTTCCAGCAGCGCCGGGTCAAACTGCGCATATTCCTTCATCAGGCGCTCCACCCGCTCTTCCAGGGAAGACGGCAGCAAATAAAACTCGGCCTGCTGCATTTTTTCCCACAGGCCCTTGGGAAGGCTGCACCGGCCAATGTTGCGGCTCTCGTCTTCCAGCCACACGGGCCGCTCCGGGTCCAGGCGCGAAAACGCGTCGTAGAGCAGATTCTGGAAATGTTCGGTGGACGGCTGCGGGGGAAGCCCCAGGTTGCCGAACGCCGAGCCTTTGTGCCCCGCCAGTCCTTCCAGGTCAATGACCTGTTCCCCGGCCTCGGCCATTTGACGTAAACGCTCCGTTTTGCCGCTGCCGGTCAACCCGCCCAGCACTTTCAGGGGATGGGGCAGGTGTTCAAAAAAGCCGAGGACGTGGTTGCGGTACGCTTTGTACCCTTTTTCCAAAGTATAGCACCGGATGCCCACAGATTCCATGAGCCAGGCGACTGAGGCGGAGCGCATCCCCCCGCGCCAGCAATACAACAACAAGGTATCTCCGGAACTGGCACCAGATGCTCTGTAAGCAGCCGGCGTTCCAGAAGCGGCTGGTTTCCCTGGAGTGCCAACCAGCTCTTTGGCAGTGGAGCACTGCACTTTGGCAGCAGTCCCCGGTCCCCCCCGGGCGATTTCAAGCCCGCGGCGGGCCATGGCTTCCAGCCGAGGCCCGGTTACCTCCAGCCCTTTGAGCACGGCGGCGGTGCGCCCCTGTTCTACGTACAGCGTGCCTACCTCGGCCCGTTCCGCATCACTGAACAAGGGAAAAAGGAAAGCCCGCGGAATATGACCTTTTTCATATTCTGCGGGCGTTCTCACATCGGCTACCGGCACGGTGACCGATCTTTTTAAAAACTCTTCAACAGAAATTGGTTCTGTCATACCGCAAAGGTATGAAAAAACCTTTTTTTAATTCTTCCGTTCAATAAAGTAAGCTACCAACAGGCCGATACCTCCGAACAGCAGCGGGCTGGCCAGCATGAGGAAGCCATTTATCCCATCATCCAATGAAACGATTCCATCTCCGGGATACCAGGCAGTAAAGCCCAGCCATACGATCAGCAGCCCGATGCCCAGTCCTATGAGCAGGCAGGCCGGCCTGATGTTCCTTTTGGGGTCTTTCTTTACATTCATTTCCCACTGGGGATTGATTTCCTTAAAAGCGCTCAATGCATCGGGGCTCATCGAGGCCAGTGTTTCCATGAAACGCAAACGTTCTTTCTTTGTTGCTGTGCGGGTCCAGACAGCATAAATGAAATAAAATACGGTTGCAACGATTAAAACAGCAGTAAGATCCATTTTTTTAATAATTTAGCGTGAAACGTTTTTTAACTTTCACCTCTTTGACGTAAAACTTTCGTTCCGGTTACAAAAGATGTAACGTTTTTTCTTTTTTTGCGTCAAAAAGGCAAAGAAAAAAAGAAAACAAGGTGTCTTGACACAGGACTTTGCTGCAATACAAAAGATACTGGACGGAGATGTACGTGCTTATGCAGCCCTGGTTAACAAATACCAGAGCATGGTTTTTGTGTTGGTACGGAGCGTGTGTCGCTCGGCAGAGGATGCCCAGGAAGTGACCCAGGACGTTTTCCTAAAGGTGTACCAGCAGCTTCATACCTATAAAGGCAACGCCTCGTTCAGTACCTGGTTGTACCGGATCGCCTACAATACGGCCATAAGCAACATACGCAAGACCCAAAGCCTGGAGCGACGCTCGGAATCCTACGCAAAGGATTTGCTCCACACTACAGACCAGGCAGAGGAAGAAACAGACGATCCGCGCGTGGCACAGCAGGACAAGCTGCGCTCCCTGCTGGAAACCCTTCCTCCGCAAGACAGGATGCTTATAGAGTTGTATTATTATAAAGAATTGAAAATGGACGATGTGGCCACCATCTGTGGGCTGACCCAGTCAAATGCAAAAGTGCGCATTTTCAGGATACGCCAGAAATTGCAGGATGCCATGACCACTACAATATAAAAAGAATGAACATGGATGCATTAAGGGATTTCTTTGAAGAAGAACAACGCAGGCACCGGGAAGAAGCCGCCGGGATGCCCCCGCTGGGAATGCGTGTGACGGAACTGATAGCCAAACAGGAAGCCACCCGGAAAAAAACACACCGGATCTGGTGGCTGACCGGAGGTGCCGGCTTTCTGATGGTTGCCGTATTTGCTGCGGTATATTTCCGGGAACAACTGGCGGAAGCTTTTCGTTGGGTGGAAACCGTCGCCGGAGAGACAGCCGGGAAGGTCACGGGGTTCATTGAAAACATCAAGTACGCTGTGATTGGCAGGGTTTCCGGCATCAAAGCCCCTGCCGGGGAAGGTTTCATGGAAAAGGCCACCTCGGAAATTTCCGGATGGCCCGTTGAGGTCTGGTATGTTGTTATGCTGGTTGCCGGGGTTGGCCTGCTCCTGGGAGCAGATCACCTGCTGCGCCGCCGCAGGAGTGCCGCGCACTCTTGATTCATACCGTTGACCATCACCAATATAAGAAAAGAGCTCTCCCGGAGAGCTCTTTTATTAACTACATGTTATACAGCCCTATACATCAAGAGTGCCGCGCTCTCTTAATCATTGTACATCTGCGGTATATCCACGGTGTTTTCGCAGTCACCCAGCAGGTACTGAGAAAAGTAGTCTGCCATACGCCAGAAGAAATATTCGTTCATGTCGCCAAAACCGTGGCGCTGCCCGGGCAGGATAAGCATGTCAAACCGCTTGTTGGCCCGGATCAGGGCATTGGCCACGCGCAGGGTATTCCCCGGGTGCACGTTGTTGTCAATGTCGCCGTGAATGAGCAGCAGCCTTCCTTCCAGATTCTTCGCCAGTTGTGAATTGGTACCTATGCTGTACTTGAAGGTGGTATCGCCCTTGGCCGAGATTTCCTCCACCACGCCGTGGTGCTTTTCACTCCACCAGCGGTTGTAGATATTGTTTTCGTGGTTCCCGGCACAGGAAACCGCAACCTTGAAGAAGTGCGGGTACTGCAGGATGGCGGCCGTGGACATGAATCCGCCTCCCGAGTGGCCGTGAATGCCCACGCGGGAAACATCTATGAAGGGATGGCGGGCGGCCAGCTGCTCTATGGCGTATTTCTGGTCTTCCAGCCCGTAGTCGCGCAGGTTGCCGTAACCAAAGTTATGGTACCATTTGGAGCGGTTGGGATGGCCTCCGCGGTTGCCCACCGTGATGACAATGAATCCTACTTGGGCCAGTCGGTCCAGGCGGTCCATGGAGCGGCTCCAGCTCTGGCCGGGGCCTTCTACCTGCGGGCCGGGATATACGTACGTGATGATGGGATATTTACGTTCCGGGTCGAAGTCAAAAGGCTTGTACATGACCCCGTACAGGTCGGTGACCCCGTCGGCGGCTTTCACCTTGATGCGTTCCGGGAATTTGTAACCCGCTTCAAACAGCAGTCTCAGGTCTGTTTCCTGCAGGGCCAGGAGTTTCTTGCCGGTATTGTCATACAGTTCCGATACAGGGGCCACGTCCACGCGGGAGCGGTTGATGACAAATGCCTTGCGGCTGTCGCTCATGTCTGCCGTATGGTGGAAATCACCCGGGGTGAGGTTGCGCAACTGGCTGCCGTCCAGTTTAACGGAATACACGTGTTCGTAATAGGGGTCCAGGCCCTTTTCCCTGCCGCAGGCGGTGAAATAGAGCGTGCGGGTGGCCTCGTCCACGCCCAGGATCTGTTCCACGTGCCAGGGGCCGGAGGTGATGGCGTTCTTTTCATGGCCCTGGTTGTCATACAGGTAAAGGTGTCCCCAGCCGGTCCTCTCGGACCAGTGGATCAACTCTTTCCCATTGTTGACCAGGAAAAGGGGACGCGTTTCCACGTAGGTGTTCAGCCGTTCCTCGATAAGGGTGACGGCTGTGTCTTTATCGATTTCCACGCGGCACAGGTCAATGCGCTTGAGGTCCCTGCTGGTGCGGTGGAAGTAGAAACCAGAGGCATCACCCAGCCATTCGGAGTGGCGGAATTCGTCGGACATTTTCCTTTTTTCCATGGGCTTATAACCAAGGTCCAGTGACTGGTCCTTGAAAGCGGCCGTTTCTATGGTTTTCCAGGTTTTGTTTTCCATGTCGAACACCACCAGCGACTGTTGCGGGATGTTCTCTTCTCCGGGCATTTCGTATTTGTAACGCTCCAGCTTGGGCCGGGGCTGTGCCAGCACGTCTATGACAAAGAGGTCTTTCACTTTCCTTTCATCGGAGCGGATGAGTGTAAAATGGCGGGAATCGGGGCTCCACAGCAGGCCGTACAGGCCGGTGCGCTTGTTGAGCTCGGTGGAATCGGCATATAAATCTTGCGATCCCGACCCGAAGGCAAATTCACGGGTCCCGGTGGTGGTCAGGCGGTGTTCCACTATGGTGGAGTCCTTTTCGTCTTTGCGGGCTTTTTCAAAGTTTTCCCAGTCCATCCAGTAGAGGTCGAAGTTCCGGGAAAAGACAACGTATTTTTTATCGGGGGAAATGTTGGCCCAGCGGGGGACGGGATCTTCTTTCTCCTTGTCCTCAAGCCAGGTGAGGTTGCGGGTTTTCCAGGCATATTCAAAGAAGAACATGCGGGGTTCCTTCCCGTTCTTTGCATCCGGCTTGTCTTTTTTATTCTCTTCGTTGTCTTTCTTCTTTTTTTCCACCATCTCTGTGCCCTGGATGGAGAAGGTGAAGGTGTCGTCATCCTTGAGCTTGAGCTCTTTCAGTGGAAGGTTCTGGGCATCGAAGGGGTCTTTTGTGATCTTTGTAAGTTCTGCGGCCAGCTTCACTTTATCAAAAAGTTCCTGTTGTGTGGCTTTGGCAGGATCGGCCACGTACCAGTTGGTGCCTTCCGAAGTCTTGTATTCGTACCAGAATAGGTCGGATGTCTTAAACCAGATGGGCCGGACACTAGTTGAGAATACCATTTTATCTGTTTTTTTGCGGGAAAACCGGGTGGCCAGCTCGTAATTGGCTTTTTCACGCGTTTCGCCCCGCTGCGGTTGTGCCTGTAAGGAGATGGACGCAAGGGAGACCAGGCAGACCATTAGCATTTGTTTACTTCTCATGGTTATAGATTTTAGGATTAGAGTTTGATGATGATTTTCTTTTTATACAGGGCCATGGCCATGAGGGTGAACAGGGCCACGTAAAAGATGGCATAAGCCACCGAACCGGCCGGATTGTCTCCCAGGACGGCTGCAAATACATTGGTGTAAAGCCAGCGAAGGGGCGTGGTGGTTGAGCCGTCGGCCATTTGCCAGCGGATCAGGCTTCCGAAGATCTTGGCAAAAAGCCCGGAAAGCACAAAGGCGAACAACGGGTTCAGTCCCAGTGCCCTGAAGGGAAGGAACCACTTTTCGCGACCCTTAATGTCTATAAGGTAAATGAAGAAGGCCAGCATAAGCAGGGTCCAGCCGCCGGCGTACAATACATATGATCCCGTCCAAAGCGGCTTGCCTATGGGAAGCCAGATGCTCCATACCATGCCGGCTCCCAGGCTCACCAGGCCCCAGGTGTATAGCGAACCCACTGCCTGGATCTTTTCCACGCTCTTGCGGATCCTCACCCCGGCCAGGTAGCCCATGAGCACCGTGCCGGCTCCTGAGATCATGCCCAGCACGCCTTCCGGGTCAAATGGCAGCCCGTACCCTTTGTACAGGTGTTGCGGCCCAAGCAGGAACAGGTCCAGGGTGCGCGCGAAATTCGTTTCCCGGGAATAGGGGTCTTCTCCGCCAAAGATCCAGAGCAGTGCCCAGTGGACCAGCAAGGTCGCGGCAAAAGCAACCGCAATCCGCTTCGGCTTTTTCAGCCACAGGGCCAGTGTGCCTCCAAGGGCGTAGGCCATGGCAATGCGTTGCAGCACGCCCAGTATCCTTAGCCGTGAATAAAACTGCCCCAGGTTTTCCCAGAAGGTCAGCTCCGCATCTGGTCTTACGGGAACAAAGGGGAAGGCATTCAGCAGCAGCCCCACCAGGAAGATGAGGAATGCCCGTTTGTACAATTTGGCGTAACCGCTTTTGATGGAAGCAGTACCGTCGAAAAATCCGGCGAAAGAGAACGCCATGGCCGTACCCACCACAAACAGGAAGAACGGGAACACCAGGTCGGTAGGGGTGCAGCCAAACCACTCGGCATGACGCAGCGGGGGATAGATCTGGCTCCAGGTCCCGGGATTGTTCACCAGGATCATGCCGGCAATGGTCATGCCCCGCAGCACGTCCAGTGCCACATACCTTTGTTTTGTCAATGCTTTGGACATTATCAGATAGTTTTTTACAAATATAATTATTTGAATGCAACAAGAAAGACAGCCCCCAGGGCGGCAGTTTCCGTTCTGAGCACGGAAGGTCCCAGGTCAACGGGTGTGCACCCTGCCGCTATGGCGGCGGACACCTCGGCGGGAGAAAAATCCCCCTCGGGCCCTACCAGGACCACGATCCTTTCCCCGGCCTGCCTTACCCACTGCACGGCCGGTGTTCGTTCCCCGGGGGCCTCGCAACAGGCAATCGCTGCCGAGGCGCCTTCCAGCACAGGGGATTTTAAAAAATCTTCAAACTTCACAGCCTTTTCTATTACAGGTATTTGTGCCCTCTTGCATTGTTTTAGGGCCGAGATGGCGATGCGCTCCGCGCGGTCTGTCTTGCATTGTTTGCGCTCCGAGCGCTCGCAGATAAGGGGTGTGATGATGTCCACCCCCACTTCTGTGGCCTTTTCCACGAACCACTCGAATCGCTCCATGTTCTTGGTGGGGGCAACGGCAAGGTGCAGGTGGTAGGGGCGCGCCCCATAGTTCTCTTTGATATGAGTGATCAGGATGCGGCAGCCTGCGGGGTCGGGGTCCAGTACTTTTCCCGTGCACATGCTGCCTTTCCCGTCTGTCAGGTAAACGGTGTCGGATTTTTTCAGCCGCAGTACCCGGGTGCAATGGAGGCTTTCATCGGGCGGGAGCGTGTGCTCCGGGGTTTGAATATGCGGTGAATAAAAAAGATGCATGATCGTCAGAACTGCCAGACATCGGACAAGGGAAAGGATTTTCCGGTGGATTTGTCGAACGTGGACATCACACTGCGTGAACGCACCCGCAGGTTGCCTTTATCGTCCACGATCTCCTGCAGGAAGTGCAGGCTTCGTTCCCCCACCTTCTGGATGCTTGTTTCCACAAACAGGGAGTCGTTGAGATAACAAGGGGCCAGGAAGTCAAATTCGGTATGGACGATGATGAGGACCTTCTCGTCCCCGAAAAAATCGGGGCGGTAGAAGGTTTGGGCCTTAAAAAATTCTGATCGCGCCACATCGCAATAATGTCCGAACATGGCGTTGTTAACATGCCCCAGCATGTCAATGTCGTTGAAACGGATCTGGATAGCTGTTCTGTGCATGGTTAGTCTTCAGTTACTTTATGGTCTGATGATCTCAACCTGGTTGTTGATTCCAAGGCGTATGATGGAAGAGGGTTTTCCCGTGGAGCCTGCTTCCAGGAACGCGGGAGCCGTCCAGTCTGCCTTTTTTATCAGGTCTTTGTCCACATCGGCATACCTGGCCGGGGTTTTGGAACCGCTCAGGTTGGCCGAGGTGGAGAGCAGCGGCCGTTTCAACTTCCGGATCATGGCCCGGCAAAAATCATGTTGGGGGATCCGGATGGCAACGCTGCCGTCCTGTGCAGTCACCCCGGGAGCCAGGTTGATCCCGCCCGGGTATATGATGGTCAGGGGCTTGTCTGCCACTACCAGCAGGCTTTCGGCCATGCCGGGTATCTGCTCCACATAGCGCGAAAGCATATTCAGATCTGCCACAAGTATGATATAATTCTTGGCAGCCGTGCGGCCTTTGATTGCAGAAACCTTTTCTACCGCTCCGGCATTACAGGCATCACAGCCAAAGCCCCAGACCGTATCGGTAGGGTACAGGATGGTTCCGCCCGAACGTAGCACCTGTGCAGCTGTCTCTGTGAGATCGATTATGTGCTGGTCTTTATGCATGGTTGTTCCGGTCTTTGTTCCTTCGCATATCAGTAATAGAGCCGGTTCTTTTTCCTCCAGTAACGCACCAGGAAGAATCCAAAGATCATCCCGCCCAGGTGGGCAAAATGGGCAATATTGCCTCCGCCCACCAGTCCCAGGATCAGTTCAATGACCGCAAAAATGATCACAAAATACTTAGCTTTCAGGACGATGGGTAAAAAGATGATGCGCAGTTCATTGTTGGGAAAGAGCATGCCGTACGCCAGCAAGATACCGTAAACCGCACCAGAGGCACCGACCGTGGGGGTATTCATGAGCATGCGGTAGCTGGAAAGCGCACCCATGGCTTCCATCCCGTTCTCGTTGATTTCCTTAACAAGGGAAGAGGCTTCTATCCATTGCACCCCCATGTGCATGGCTGCCGCTCCAAGTCCCGTAACGAGGTAATAAAGAAGGAACTTTTTGGGCCCCCAAAGTTGTTCCAGGATGGATCCGAACATCCACAGCGCATACATGTTGAAGAGCAGGTGTCCGAAGTTCCCGTGCATGAAGATATGTGTAATGATCTGCCACGGCTTGAAAAACTGTGAGGCGGGAAAGAACAGGGCAAAATTCTCCAGCATGAATTCCCGGTTGATCATCGTCAAGATGAGCATTAAAGCATTAATCCCGATGATGTTCCGGATAACGAAAGGTATGCTGGCGAAAAAACCGCCCCGGTTGTATTGATTCATAATTTCAGGTGAAAATTTTATCTATTTGTTCAAACGATATGATGGTTGTACAGGCCCTCCCGTCGGGGGTGAAGCCGGGCTCCCGGCAGGCGAACAGGCGGTCTGCCAGGGAACGGTTCGCGGGGTCGGGGCTGCTCTGCTCTGCGGCAGCCATCCTGCGGGCCAGCAGGGCAGCCAGACGTTCTCCGTAAGGGATTTCTCCGGAGCTGGTCTCTCCGGGTTCTTCCCCCTGGCCGGATATGATTTCACCTATCGAAGCCAGAATTGAATCCTCATCGGTGGGGTGTTCCGGGGGAACGGAGGTTATGGCCAGGTTTTCATCTGTTTCGAAACCCAGGCGAAGCAGCAGGTCCCGGTTATGTTCAAAAAGCATTGCCTGTGAAGGTTGCAAGTTTAGTGCCACCGGGAAATACAACCGTTCGGGAACCGGCTTGCGGTCTTTGAAGCGGGGCAGGATCTGCTCGTAGAAAATGCGTTCCAGCGCTCTTTGTTTATGGATAATGAGCAATCCCGAGGCAACGGGAGTGGCCAGGTATTTTTTTCGCAACGGGATGACAGGGGTTTCATATGTTCCGGCGGATTCTTCGGCAAAAAGCGCCGATACGCTGTCCTGTCTGGTTTCCCCGTACGGGTTGAGGAGGGGATCGAATTTCACGACGGGTGTGCGGCCCGTTTCATCTCCGGTATCCCGGAAAGGATTGAAAAGCGGATCGTATTTAAGGTGGGGCGGGGGCACGTTTTCGCCCGGAACGGGTGGAACGGGAATGTGGTGCTGCATGGCCCCAATCTCAAAATCGATGCTCGGCCCCAGGGCATACTTGCCCAGAGTTTCACGGATAACAGCCTGAAGCATCTGGAAAACCACGCTTTCATCCTCAAATTTAACCTCGGTCTTGGTGGGGTGTATGTTTACGTCTATGATAGCGGGATCGGTTTCCAGGTATATGAAATAAGAAGGGAGTCTGTCCTGGGGCAACAGCTTCCCGTAGGCGTTCATCACGGCTTTGTGAAGGAACGGGCTTTTAAAGTATCGCCCGTTCACAAAAAAATACCGGGACCCTCCTTTTTTGTAGGAATCCCGCGGTCGGCTCACGTAGCCCCTTATCTGCACTATGGATGTGTCAACACTAATATCCAGCAGCTGGGCGTTCCATTCTTTACCCAGTGTGCCGGTAATCCGGGCACGCAGGTTGTCGTATGCGGGCAGGTGATAGACTGTGGTTCCGTTATGGGTCAGGGTAAAAGTGATGCCCGGGTGGCACAGCACGACGCGGTGAAATTCCTCCAGGATATGCTTCAATTCTACAGACTCGGACTTAAGAAAACGCCGGCGTGCCGGAACGTTGTAAAAAAGGTTTCTTACGCAAAAGTCCGATCCCTGGGGACAAACCACTTCTTCCTGTGATGTGACGGCTGACCCTGCAATGGTGACCTCGGTTCCCATCTCGTCCTCTTTCCTGCGGGTGCGCAGTCGCACGTGGGCTATGGAAGCGATGGATGCCAATGCCTCGCCCCGGAATCCCATGGTTTGCACTTTTTGCAGGTCTTCCACCCCGCGGATCTTGGATGTCGCATGGCGCTCAAAAGCCAGCAGGGCGTCTTCCGGTCCCATGCCGCAACCGTTGTCGGTTACCTGCATGAGCGTGGCCCCGCCATCGGTCAGCACCACATCAATCCGGTCTGCCCCCGAATCCACGGCGTTCTCCATCAGTTCCTTGATGACAGAAGCAGGCCGCTGGATGACTTCTCCGGCAGCGATCTGGCTGGCAATATGGGGCGGAAGGACGTGGATCATCAGAAGATCTTGAATAAATAACCAAAAGCATTGGACAGGTAAAAGATGGCAACAAGGAGTGCGGCCAGCAACAGGATAACAACTATCCTGATCATTTTTTGCCGGGCCGGATACCCGCGTTTCAACTCGGGCCGTTTCCGGAAAGAACCGCGTATGAGCGAACCGGGAACATAGGGTGCATCTTCGCTGGTCTTCTTGACGGAGTATTTTTCACGGGCTTGTTTCACCCGTGTCTCGAATTCCTCTTTTTTAGGATCCCAGTAAACGGGTTTGTAATTGAAAACCCGGTGCTGGGGGGTGCGGAAAAATGATATTTTGAAGGCCATAGCTGTAATTTTTTAATTGTTTTTTAACCTTGTTGCCAAGGGCAGGTCCAGGATAAGACGGTCACCTTCAGTTCGTTCGTTAACCTGTCCGGCCGTAAGGCCGTTGATGATCATCATACCCAGGCCGTCTTCGTCCCGGGCGCTGTTGATAATGGTTCCCAGCCGGGCATCAGCAGAGAAACGCACGTTGATCTGCTGTGTTTTTTCTGCATAAGAAACGAACAGGGAAACACCTCCTGTCTGGCGGATAAGTTCCCTGCGACTGAGTGTTTCAGACTGCTTGTCCGTTCCCAGGCACAATTGCATGGTTTCTTCCACCAGGTGGATGATATCATTTTTCTTACCGGGCCCGAGAAAGTGTTTTTCACAGAACTGTTCCACCTCGGCTGTAAGGGCATAAATGTCGTAGTGTTCGAAATCCTCAGTCAGCCATTCCAGGTTGCGGATGCGGTTTATGAAAGTACGTGTCGCATCTTTTTGTGGATTGTCAAAGACCTGTGAAGGAGGTCCTTCTTCATAAATAATACCCTGGTCCATATACAGCACCCTGGTGGAAACATCACGGGCAAACTGCATTTCATGGGTCACAATGGCCATGGTCATGCCTGTTCCGGCCAGACGGCGGATAACCCCCAGCACCTCGCTGACCATGGTTGGATCAAGAGCCGAGGTGGGTTCGTCAAACAGGATAATGTCGGGATTCATTGCCAGGCAGCGGGCAATGGCCACCCTTTGTTTCTGACCCCCGGAAAGTTCTGCGGGATAAGCGTTCTCTTTGGAAGCCAGACCCACCATCTGTAGCAATTCGCGGGCCTGGGCTGTGGCCTCTTCCTTTGTTTTGCCCAGGAGCTTGACCGGTGCCAAAGTCAGGTTGTCCAGCACGCTCAGGTGCATGAAAAGGTTGAAATCCTGGAAGACCATCCCCATCTTTTGCCGGAGACGGGACACTTTGGCTCCGGGAGCCGTAATTTCCTGTCCGTCAATGAAAATCTTTCCTCCCGAAGGTGGGTCAAGCAGGTTGAGGCAACGCAGAAATGTACTTTTTCCCGTTCCGGAAGGCCCTATGATAGAGATCACCTCGCCTTTTTTTATGTGGATGTTCACATCGGATAAGACAACCAGGTCTCCGAATTTTTTTGATAAATGCTCTACCCTGATCATACGGCCACCTGTTTTATGTATTTGTCAACTACGGCAGGGAAATGCTGCTGCTCCAGAAAGTGGATCTTTTGAACCAGGGTTTCCGGGGTATCTGTCCGATCCACAGGACAGGTCGCCTGGAACAAAATACGGCCGTGATCGTACGATTCATCCACCACGTGTATGGTTATCCCGGACTCCGTCTCCTTGTTCCTGATAACTTCCCGGTGCACCCGTTCCCCGTACATGCCGGCTCCCCCGTATTTAGGGAGCAGGGCGGGGTGGATGTTCACGATCCTGCCGGGGAAGGCACGGATCACATGGACAGGGATCTTCCATAAAAAACCTGCCAGCACAATAAAATCAATCCGGTGGGCTTTCAACAGCCCCATAACACTGCACTCCTGCTCCGGATCCTCCGGCTCTCTCCCTGCTAACTCCTCTACAGACGTTCCCGGTTTCTGACCGGGCACCCCTGCAACGGCACACAGCTCCTGCCGGGAGAACACCACGGCAGGCACATGCAATTCCTGCGCACGCTTCAGGACAAAAGCCTTCGGATTGTTGCACAAAAGCAACACCACCTCCCCTGCAGTAACGTTACGGATGAGGTTTTCCGCATTGCTCCCGTTGCCCGATGCAAAAATTGCAATTCGTGTCATAACTTACAAAGGTATGGAAAAATCGTTATTTTTGTGTAATGATAAAAACCGACCAAGCGGACCGCCTCGGCTCAGTGTGCAGCCTTCGCGGCACACAGCAACAGCAGCGCAACAACGCAGATTCCGGGCCCGGTGAAAGGCCTGACCTGCCTTCCCTTCCCCGGGTTGGCAACGGGTATGATGTGCACGCCTTTGCCGTGGGGTTGCCTTTCATCCTGGGAGGGATAAAACTTGACCACACAAAAGGATGCATTGCCCATTCAGACGGGGACTGCCTCATACACGCCCTGTGTGATGCCATGCTGGGAGCCTTGGCCTTGGGGGATATCGGCTTCCACTTCCCTGATACATCTGAGGAATTCAGGGGAATTGACAGCAAGATCCTTCTGGAACGGACTTATGCCATGGTCAGAAAAGCGCGCTACCGCCTTGGAAATGCAGATTGCACCGTTTGCCTGCAAGCCCCCAGGATCGCAAAATACATTCCCCGGATGAAAGAAGTCCTGGCCGGGATCCTGGATGTGGCTCCGGAATGCATTTCCATCAAGGCTACCACCACAGAACACCTTGGTTTTGTGGGGCGTGAAGAAGGGATCGCTGTATATGCAACAGTCCTGTTGTGGCCGGAAGTCTGAAATCAAATTCCCGTTTGTGTGTTAAAAAATAATGCTTACTTTTGCAGCTCCGCAGCGGCGAGGTAGCTCAGTTGGTTAGAGCGCATGATTCATAATCATGAGGTCACGAGTTCAATTCTCGTCCTCGCTACACAAAAAAGCACTTAC